>ERZ780119.421-NODE-421-length-10598-cov-4.37579_pt1 | contig 10598 bp, 9 predicted proteins | sample MGYA00433083_ERZ780119 | MGnify/ENA primary metagenome ERZ780119 (study PRJEB29588, sample SAMEA2149557) | human gut metagenome | biome: human gut; feature: human-associated habitat; material: faeces | place: Denmark | collected 2008/2010 ... | reverse complement strand
CACGAAGTCAGGATTGAGAGGACGCTTGGTGCAGTCCATCCCCGGCACTCCCTTGTCGAGATAGCGCCATTCGTCAAAGCAGTTGGGACCGTAGCCGGTACGGTAGATTGACTTCAGAAACTGCTTCGGAATGATGGCATCAGTATCGACATTGCTGCGGTCAAGCGGAGCGACAAGGCCGTTGAGCACAGTGAATTTTTCCATTTTTGTTTTCCTTATGCGTTTGCCTTGTGAGCGTTAAAAGAGTTTGGAGACGTCGACGAAGTGACCTTCCACGGCCGCTGCGGCAGCCATGGCGGTCAATTTCCGCCGCAAGTGCGCAAAGCGCGGCGCTGTGGCCGTCGTGTCCGCATTTATGCGCAACGCCGCGGTTTTCGGAAGCATAGGGGAGCGCGGGGTCATCCTCGATCGGAAGCGCGTCAAAATCCGCACGGAATGCAATTCGGCGTGTCGGGGCGGACTCCGTTCGGACATTTAAAGGAGCCTTGTACACGGCATAGAACCATGCACCCATATCATGCAGCTCAAGCGAAGTGTGCGTGCGGAGAAAATCAATGAGCGTTGCTTTTGTTTGTTTTTCCTGCCCGGAAAGCTCCGCGCAGCGGTGAAGCCGATGCCGAAGTACGACGGCAGTTTTAAGAATATCTTTATCCATTGCGGAAACACCTCAATGTTGAATAATATCTGTCGGAAACAGAAAATCCGTTTCGGAAACGGGACATAAACCCCATGCCTGTTTCGGCAGAAATAATTATACTCCCGAAAGAAAGGGAAGTAAACAGCGGATTTGTTTCACCCGTGCGTATTTCCGCACATGCGGGTATTGTGGTTTTTGCGGAAAAGTGGTATTATTATAATGGAAAGGCAGTACTGTGCGGAAAGAGGGCTTATATAAACGGTTTCCTCGGGAACAACAGATATTTCGGGTGACGGTTAATGATTATTTTGGGCATTGATCCCGGGTATGCGATACTCGGTTACGGTGCGGTTGAAGCCGAACGCGGCAAGATTCGCGTTATTGATTACGGGGTTGTTGAAACAACTCCGAAAATGACCTTTCCCGAGAGGTTGGAGCGGCTCTATGCGGGCACAAAACTCCTGCTTGAACGTTATCGCCCCGATCATGTTGCGTTTGAGGAGCTTTTTTTCTATCGCAACACAACAACGGCATTGCAGGTTGCGGCGGCAAGGGGCGTTGCAATAACGGCCGCCCAGCAGGCGGGACTCCCGCTCTATGAATATACCCCGATGCAGATTAAGCAAAGCGTCACCGGGGACGGTCATGCGGACAAGCTGCAAATGCAGACAATGGTCAAGCTTCTTTTAAAACTGCAAAAGATACCGAAGCCCGATGATGCCGCCGATGCGCTCGGCGCGGCACTCTGCCATGCGAACGCGCTCGGACCGATGGTTGAACAATTCCGCATCAAATAACTGACGTTTTTTGCAGGGAGCAAAATATGTACGCACATATAAAGGGAAATGTAGAAGAAATTTATGCCGACAGAGTCGTTATCGAGGCGGCGGGTGTCGGGTATGAGCTTGTTTGCAGCAAAATGACGCTGAAAAGACTGTGCGAGGGCAAAACCGCAAAGCTGTTTGTGCATTTTCATCTTTCTCAGGACAGCGTCGCGCTGTACGGTTTTTTTGATGCAGAGGAACGGGCAATGTTCCGAAAGCTCATAAGCGTTTCGCGAATCGGTCCGAAGGTTGCACTTGCGGTGCTGTCGGTGCTGACTCCGTCGGATGTTGCGCTTGCGGTGCTGACTGATAACACGGCTGCTTTTGACGGAGTTGCAGGCATGGGCAAAAAAACGGCGGCGCGTGTGATTCTTGAACTGAAAGAAAAGGTCGATGCGGCGGAAACGGCGGCTGCTTCCGCAGGGGGTGCCGCAAACACGGCGCAGGATAACGGAATGCGTGCCGAAGCGGTTGCAGCATTGGTTGCGCTCGGTTATGACGGTGCAAGTGCGGGCAGGGCGGTGGCATCCGTCCCGGATTGCGATCGCGTTGAGGATATGATAATGCAGGCATTGCGTGCAACGACTAAATAAATTTTTCACGCCGAAGCGGAAGATTCACCGAAAAAGCGGGTCCGCTGCGGAACACAAAAAGATTTGACGGATGCTTTTGCGGAAGTCGGATTTAACGGAGTGACGGGATTTAAATGGATGACGACAGGCTCATAACTTCATCAATGCTTGCGGAGGATGAAAACTGCGAATTCAGTCTGCGCCCGCGTTTTCTTGCGGAATACATCGGGCAGGGCAATGTTAAGGAACATATCGGAGTTTATATCCATGCCGCAAAACTGCGCGGAGAGGCGTTGGATCACACCCTGCTTTACGGCCCGCCGGGTCTTGGAAAAACGACGCTTGCGGCAATAATCGCAAACGAGATGGGCGGCAATCTGCGCATCACGAGCGGCCCCGCAATAACTCATGCGGGGGATCTTGCGGCATTGCTTTCAAACCTTGCCGAAGGCGATGTGCTTTTTATTGACGAGATTCACCGATTGAATGCAAACGTTGAGGAGATTCTTTACCCCGCAATGGAGGATTTTGCATACGACATAATTATCGGCAAGGGACCGTCCGCCAGGTCGCTGCGGCTTGAACTGCCGAAATTCACCCTTGTGGGTGCAACAACGCGAATGGGGCTTTTGACCGCGCCGCTTCGCGACAGATTCGGAATAAAGGAACAGCTTGAGCTTTACACGCCTGAGGATTTGAAAGAAATCGTTGTTCGCAGCGCGGGCATACTCGATATTGAAATAACGGAGGACGGCGCACTTGAAATTGCATCGCGTTCAAGAGGAACTCCGCGAATCGCAAACAGGCTTTTGCGGCGTGTTCGCGACTTTGCACAGGTTCGCGCAAACGGTATTATTGACCTTGAAACGGCAAAAAACGGGCTTGATATGCTTGCGATAGACGAACTCGGGCTTGACGCCGTTGACAGAAATATGCTGACGGCAATGATTGTGAAATTCGGCGGAAGACCTGTCGGATTGGATACAATTGCGGCGGCAACCGGCGAAGATGCTTCCACGATTGAAGATGTTTACGAACCGTATCTGCTGAGGCTCGGTTTCATTGCGCGTACGCCGCGCGGGCGGGTATTGCTTCCGGCGGGGTATTCGCACATGGGCTATGCTCCGCCGCAGGATTCAAACGGGCAGACTTCATTCATTTGAAAGGATTCTAAGGACTTTTCAGCTGAGTTGCGCTGTTTTATCCGTTCGGAAGCGAACGGAGACAGAAATAATAACGGAGGGTTACACAATGATGAGCAAAAAAACAAAGGCGATGGAGCAGCAGCTCACCCAACTTGCGCAGGAAAACGATGCGCTGCGCGCACAGCTTGCGGCGGCGGGTGTTGAAATTGAAAACGTTAAAAGCGAGCTTGCAAAAACCGTCGGCGAACGCGACAGGTTCAGAAACGAATTGAACGGCGCACAGCTCGATTTGAGCAACGCCAAACGCCGCTTGGACGATTTCAGGCTGCGTCAGGAAGCAATTGTGAACGCTCTTACCGAAGCACACAACACGCGTGAACGCATATTGAAGGAAGCAAATGCAAATGCGGACAGAATCGATGCCGAAGCGAAGCAGCGCAGAACGGATATCCTGAACAAAGCGCAGGCGGCACTTGAAAGCGCAAAAAAAGAAGCGGCTCAGCTGATTGCGGATGCAAAACGGGATGCCGCCGGCATTCGCGATGCCGCACAGAAGGATGCACAGCAGGTTACGGACACCGCCCTTGACGAGGCAACGGAGTTGATCGCAGGCGCAAAAGCCGATGCCGAAACGATGATGGACGAAGCACAGGCTGCGGTTGATGAAAAACAGGCGCAGGTGGACGAGCTGAACTTTTCACTGAGCGAAAAGGCAAGGCTTGCGCTTGAACAGGCACGGAAATATGCGCAGATAATGGAATCCCTTGCCGAATTGAATTTCGAAACGGCGGTTGAAGCACGATATGCGGAAAAATACGCACCCGCCGCGGCAGAGCCCGAGAACAGCGGTGAATGCGCGGATGATGCCGATGAAACTTCACTGAGCGAAACAAATCCGGACGCAGCGGATTCGAACGAAATGGATTTGAACGAAGCGAAGCAAGGCACAGAGAGCATAAGGGGCACCGGCGGTGCGGAAGCGATGCCTCCGTGCGGCCGCGAAAAAACATGCTGCTCCTGCGATAATGCGGAAGCGGTGTCGGATCCGGAAGCGCCGGATGCGGATGTTTGCGGACAGGAAAACACGGAACTGCCTAAAGAAACGGAAGATTCAAATCCCGAAACAACGGATGAACCGAAAGAGCAGGCCGTCTGCTCCGTAACGGAAAACGGAGAGCCGGAGAGTCACACAGGTGCGGAAGGTGAAGCAGAAGACAAACCCGAAACGGCAGATCCTGCGGATGACTGTGATGAGCAAATCAAAACATCGGAAGAATCCGAAAAATCGATGAAGAACGAGAACGGCAAACACACAAAATCGGTCGAGTCGGAATTTCCGGAAGAATACAGCAGCGCGGCATCGCTGATGCGAAGCATTTATTCTATTGAAGGCAGGGATATCCCGGAGGAGGCGAATGATGAAGGCGAGCTGTACGATATCGGTGAAGGGACGCCGCTCACGATTCATCAGGATGAGGAGAGCGGCGAGGAAACATTCTCTTTGCCGGTTGATCCGGATTTGCGCGATATCTTAAGAGATATAATGAAGAAATAATGCGTCTTCAGCTGACAACATGTGCGAAAGATAAAAAGTATGAATATTCTTGTTGTTAATGATGACGGATATAATGCGCCCGGCATTGCCGCGCTGGTTCGGGAATTGCGCAAAGAGCATGATGTGTTCGTTTGCGCACCGAAGGAAAATCAGAGTGCGGTCGGGCACGGGTTGACTTTGAGAAGACTGCTGCATGCGGAAAAGGTTACGGTATTTGACGATGATGCAAAAAACTCCGAACGGGAATTGAAACCCGTAACCGCATTTTGGGTTGACGGCACACCCGCGGATTGTGTGCGCGTTGCACTCGGCAACCTTTCCGCTGAGCCGGATATTGTGATTTCCGGAATCAATCAGGCTCCGAACCTCGGCACGGATGTGCTGTATTCCGGCACCGTTTCCGCTGCGGAGGAGGCGGCAATGCTCGGTTACCGCGCCGTTGCGGTTTCAAGAGATACGCTCGGAACGGACTATTTTGATGATGCGGCGGTTCACTTTTGCAGCAATATTGACCTGTTCATTGGCTGCTTAACGGAAAGCCACAGGCTTTTGAATGTGAACTATCCCTATCTGCCTGCGAATGAATATCGCGGAATACGGGTCGGGTATCTTGCAGAGCAGATATATCCGATCGCCTATACCGAAATAAAGGACGAAAACGGAAGCATCGGCTACAAAACTCCGAGCAACAAGCTGACAAGCTGCGCCGAGCATGACACGACGGACGAAAAATTCGTTCGTGACGGATTCATCGCCGTGACTCCGCTAAAGTACGATATAACGGATTACGAACGGCTTGAGCAGATCGCGACATTTGCGGAAAGAACTTATTAAACGGCAATTTTTTGCAGGTTTAAAAGTGAACCCATGGTTTAATATGCGGGATAAAGAGGGCGGATTATGAAAATCGGAGTTATCGGAGCGGGCGCGGCAGGACTTATTGCGGGCGCATTTGCGGCAAAAGGCGGCGCAAGTGTCGATATTATCGACAGAAACGAAAAAACGGGCAAAAAACTCTTTCTTACGGGAAAGGGCAGGTGCAACATCACCAATTCTGCCGATATCGATGCATTTCTGAAAAACGTGCCGCATAACGGCAGGTTCCTTTACAGCGCATTTGACGGATTTTTTAACGATGACATAATTGAACTGATAAACTCCTGCGGCGTTCGCACGAAACTTGAACGCGGCGGAAGGTATTTTCCCGAAAGCGATAAGTCAAGCGATGTTATTCGCGCATTGCAGACCAATGCGGTGAGATGCGGAGCGAACATTGTGCTTAATTCACGGGTATCAAGCGTTTCAAAGACGGAGGACGGAGGGTTTCGGCTCTGCTTTGAAAACGGACAGAAAAAATATTACGATAAAGTAATCATTGCAACGGGCGGTGCAAGCTATCCTTCAACGGGTTCAACCGGGGACGGCTACAGCTTTGCAGAGAGTCTCGGTCACACCGTTGCCGCACCGAAGCCGTCGCTCATACCGCTTGTTGCGAACGAGGCATGGGTGGGCGATTTGATGGGGCTTTCGCTCAAAAATGTTGTTCTGCGCGCATATGCACCCGAAAAGAGTAAAAAAACAAAATCCGGCGAGCCATTTCCCGGGAAATATTCCGCAAATGATTCCGGAAATGCCGAGAAAGGCGGATATGCCTGCTCTGCGGCGGAGAATACGGCAAAAATCGAGAAAAAACAAAAAAAGCGCAAGCACGTTTATGAAGAACTCGGGGAGATGCTGTTCACTCATTTCGGTGTTTCGGGCCCGCTTGTGCTCAGCGCAAGCAGCTATCTTGCGGATTCGCCCAACGGTGCATTGCTTGAAATTGACCTTAAGCCCGGATTGACAGCAGAGCAGCTTGATCTCCGCATTCTGCGGGATTTTGAAAAATACAAGCATAAACAGGTGCAGAATGCAATGTGCGATCTGCTTCCGCAAAGGCTTATCGATGCGGTTTTGCATGTTGCGGGTGTTGATGCCGAAATCACGGTGGATAACCTGACTCGTGAACAGCGGGGGGCAATTGTTCGAACCCTCAAATGCCTGCCGCTGACGGTGCGCGCGGCACGTCCCGTTGAAGAAGCGATAATCACGCGCGGAGGTGTGCTGATTAAAGAGATTAATCCGTCAACAATGGAATCGCGAATTGTGCCCGGGTTGTATTTTGCAGGGGAAGTCATCGATGTTGATGCCTGTACGGGCGGATTCAATCTTCAGATTGCATGGTCAACCGGCTGTGCGGCGGGCAGAGCGGCGGCGGAAGCTCTTTAAACATATCCAACGCAAAACATTGCTTTAAAAACACTGAAAACGGAGAAAAATATATGACTGCGGAACGAAGTGAATTTGCAAATTCGGAAAATACGGGAAACATCAGCATTGCGATAGACGGGCCCGCGGGCGCGGGGAAGAGCACAATTGCAAAAGAAATTTCAAAAAGACTTTCAATAACTTATGTTGACACGGGCGCAATGTACAGAGCTATCGGACTCAAGGCAATGCGCATGGGGATCGACCCTGCCGACGTGCGCCGCGTAGTTCCGATGCTCGACGGCACAAATGTTTCCATTGAATACATTGACGGCGTTCAACATGTTCTTCTGGACGGGGAAGATGTTTCCGGGCTCATCCGCACGGAGGAAGTTTCACATTATGCCTCGGTTATAAGCACGATTCCGGAGGTTCGCAAAAAGCTTGTGGAATTGCAGCGTGCGCTTGCAAGGGTTCGCAATGTCGTTATGGACGGGCGCGATATATGTTCCTATGTTCTGCCCGATGCAACGCATAAGTTTTTTGTTACTGCCGAGCCGGAAGTTCGCGCAGCGCGCCGCTATACGGAATACGAGGCGGCCGGAAAGCTGAACGGCAGGAACTTTGACGACATTCTTTGTGAAATAAAGCGCAGGGATGAAAGGGATTCAACGCGGGAGGCTGCGCCGCTCCGCCCGGCGGATGATGCAGTCGTTATCGACACAAGCGAAATGAATGTTGAAAGTGCGGTCGCGGCAGTGCTGGCGCATATCGGATAATGCTGAGCAGCTTTTTTTCGGAGGTTGAGAATGCTTTATATAATCGCATACATATTCTTTAAATGGCTGCTCTGGCTGATTTACAGACCGAAAGTATTCGGCAATAAGAAAAACCTGAGGATTAAGGGCGGCGTTATTTTTATTGCGAACCACAGAGCGTTGTACGATCCGCTGCTTTTGGTAGTCAGTTCACCGCGAATCATTCATTTCATGGCAAAAAAAGAGCTTTTCGACAACCCTGTGGGGCGAGTTTTTTTTAAGTCACTCTTCGTTTTTCCGGTAAATCGAAAAACAGCGGACATGAAATCCATTCGGCAGTCGCTGAAGCTCCTGCGTGACGGCAAAGCATTCGGAATATTCCCGGAGGGCAGGCGTTCGGCAACGGACGGCATGGATGAATTTGAAAAGGGCACGGCGTTTATTGCCGCAAAATCCGGCGCACCGATCGTTCCTATATATATCAATCCGAAAAAAAGCAGGTCGGGACGGTCGCTTATGTATGTCGGCGATGTCATTCTTCCGGGAGAGATCGCCGAGCATTGCGACAGGCGAATGCTGAATGATGCAATAACGAACAGGATGCAGAACGAAATGGAAAAACTGAGTCTGCTCATGCGGAGCGAAACAGAGGGCGAAAAACGCACCGCAAGGGACTGAAAGCCGAAATAAAAAAGAAATCGGAGATTACCGAAATTGAAAATCATTCTTGCAAAAAGTGCAGGGTTTTGCTTTGGAGTGCGCCGTGCGGTGGAACTGACGGAGCAGACTGCGGCCAAGGTTGCCGAATCCGGCAGTGCGGCAAAGGTTTTTACCTTTGGCGAACTGATACACAATCGGGATGTTGTGAACCGGCTGCGCGAGGCCGGCATTGCGCCGATAGAGTCGCTTGATGAAGCGCAGCGCGGGGATTACGTTATCATTCGCTCCCACGGAGTGCCGAAAAAGATTTATGAAGAGCTTGAAACAAGAGGCATTAATTTCATAGATGCAACATGCCCCTTTGTTTCGAATATTCACAGAATTGTTTCGGCTGCGTACGAGCGCGGTGAGCAGGTTTTTATTGTAGGCAATCCGGAACATCCGGAAACCATAGGTATAAACGGGCATTGCGGCAATTCGGCGATTTTTATCCGCGGTGAGGAGGAGCTTCGAAAGCTTGAAGGCAGGAGCGGCTGCCTTGTGGTTCAAACAACGTTTGATTCCGAAACATTTGCTGCAATGCAGCGCGTTATCGAACGAGAATATCCCCGCATTCGCGTGTTCAACAGCATATGCAGCACAACATTCGAACGGCAGCGGGAGGCAGAGGAATTAAGCAAGAAATGCGATGTTATGCTTGTTTTAGGTGACAAACACAGCTCCAATACCCAAAAACTCAGAAAAATTTGTGAAAAAAATTGCAGAAATACCCTCAATGCCGCAAAAGAATGCGAAATTTCTCTTGATATATTTAAAAATAATGATATAATGGTAGGCGTAGTTGCCGGTGCATCGACACCGGATTCGATTATCAGGGAGGTTATCAACACAATGAGCGAACAGGATAAGGCTAATGTAAATTGCGAAGCCGCAACCGAAAACGCAGCTGCAAACGCAGCAAACATCGAGGAAAATGCCGTATTTGACGAAGAGGCGATCAACAAGACCATCGTCCGAATTCACGGCGGTCAGGTTCTGACGGGCACCGTCATTCAGATTGTTGACGGCGAAATCAGCGTCAGCATCGGATACAAGTCCGACGGATATATTCCTCGCTCCGAGTTCTCCAACGATCCCGATCTGGACCCCGCATCCCAGTACAAAGTGGGCGATCCCATCGAAGTTGAAGTTCTCAAAGTAAATGACGGCGAAGGCAATGTACTGCTCTCCCGTAAAAACGTCGAGAGCCAGAAGGCGTGGGAAGAATTCACCGCCAGCGCCGAATCCGAAGGAAAGGTTCTTGAAGGTACCTGCAAAGAAGCAATCAAGGGCGGCGTCATCGTTTCCCTCACCAACGGTGCAAGCGCATTCGTTCCCGCTTCTCAGGTTTCCACCAAATACGTTGCCGACCTTAAAGAATTTGTCGGCAAACCCATGAAGATTAAAGTGCTTGAGGTTGACGCAAAGCGCAGGCGCATCATCGGCTCCGCAAAGGCAGTTCTCCTTGCCGAAGCAGAAGCCGCAAAGGAAGCAGTCTGGGACAGCCTCACTCCCGGCATGAAGGTCATGGGCACGGTCCGCAGGATCGTTGATTTCGGTGTGTTTGTTGACATCGGCGGCGTTGACGGCCTGCTGCATGTTACGCAGTGCGCTTGGGGCAGAATCAAGTCCCCCGCTGAGCTCTTCACCGTAAATCAGAAGATCGAAGTTGTCATCCGCGAAGTCGACAAGGAAAACAAAAAGATTTCCCTCGGCTACAAAGAGCTTCAGCCCAAGCCCTGGGCAACCGCAGACGAAAGATACCCCGTCGGTTCATTCGTCGAGGGCAAGGTCGTTCGTATTGTTCCGTTCGGCGCATTCGTATCGCTTGAACCCACGATCGACGGTCTCATCCACATTTCCCAGGTTGGCATCAAGCGCGTTGCAAAGGTCGAGGATGAACTCGCGGTCGGTGACCGTGTGCGCTGCAAGGTAGTCGAAGTTGACACTTCAAAGCGTCGCATCAGCCTCAGCCGCAGGGAAGCTCTTATCGAAGAGAATCCCGAGGAAGCAGAGCGCATCATGGCCGAAGAGCGCGAACAGCGTGAGCGTGAGCGCGCAGAGCGCAATGCAGAACGCAACGAAAAGCGTCAGCAGGAAGAGCAGACCCGCCGCGAGCAGGCAGCAGCACGCGAAGAGCGTCGCCGTGGGTGCGGTTGGG
>ERZ780119.419-NODE-419-length-10606-cov-3.52175_pt1 | contig 10606 bp, 10 predicted proteins | sample MGYA00433083_ERZ780119 | MGnify/ENA primary metagenome ERZ780119 (study PRJEB29588, sample SAMEA2149557) | human gut metagenome | biome: human gut; feature: human-associated habitat; material: faeces | place: Denmark | collected 2008/2010 ... | reverse complement strand
TCTTTGGTGCCTCCCTACCCCAACGATAATCAATAACACACATACCATGAAAAAAATTCCCGATTTAGGTTTCTGGAAACTATGGAATATTAGTTTCGGATTCTTTGGCGTGCAGATAGCCTACGCTTTGCAAAGCGCGAATATCAGCCGTATCTTTTCCACTTTGGGAGCAGACCCACACAGTTTAAGCTATTTTTGGATATTACCTCCGCTGGCAGGAATCATCGTCCAACCCATCATAGGCGCACTGAGTGACCGCACTTGGACGCGTTTCGGACGGCGTATCCCCTATCTGTTTGCAGGAGCTCTGGTTGCTGTCTGCGTCATGTGCCTGCTCCCTAATGCAGGTAGTTTCGGAATGACAGTCAGTGCAGCTATGGTATTCGGTCTGATATCACTGATGTTCCTTGATACCTCTATCAATATGGCCATGCAGCCCTTCAAGATGATGGTGGGCGATATGGTGAATGAAAAACAAAAAGGACTGGCTTACTCCATTCAGAGTTTTCTCTGTAATGCCGGCAGTCTGGCAGGATATCTTTTCCCGTTTATTTTTGCCGCCATCGGCATCAGTAATATTGCTCCCAAAGGTGTTATTCCCGACTCTGTCATCTATTCTTTCTACATCGGCGCATTGATACTGATTCTATGCGTGATCTATACTTCGGCCAAAGTAAAGGAATTTCCTCCCGAAGAATATGCAGCATATCATGGCATCACCCATGAAAGCAAAAAAGAAAAGACAAATATGTTCAAATTGCTGGTCAAGGCTCCCAAAGCCTTTTGGACAGTAGGACTGGTACAATTTTTCTGCTGGGCAGCCTTCATGTTCATGTGGACTTACACCAATGGAACAGTTGCTTTGAATGTGTTCGACACACCGGTCATAACAACCATGACAAACGGTGTTTCCAGAGTGGTACTGGATACACAATCCGCACAATACCAGACAGCGGGAGATTGGGTCGGGATCTTATTTGCTGTCCAAGCCATCGGTTCCGTTATTTGGGCAACGATCATCCCGATGATTCAGAACCGCAAATTTGCCTACGTACTCAGTCTGGTATTGGGAGGCATTGGATTCATCTCCATTTTCTTTATCCATAATCAATATGCTTTATTTGCATCCTTCATCCTGATAGGTTGCGCATGGGCAGCCATGCTGGCCCTTCCCTTTACCATTCTGACCAATGCATTAACAGGAGGACATATGGGAACCTATCTGGGATTATTCAATGGAACTATTTGTGTTCCACAGATTGTCGCAGCTTCTTTAGGAGGTATCGTACTGAAGATGTTTACCAGTCCGGGTAGTGTCGCTCCGGAAGTAAACATGCTGGTATTGGCTGGAGTGTTCCTGATTATCGGTGCCGGCTGTGTAAGTATTATCAAAGAGAGGTAAAGCGTTTCCCGAAAGTAATATATGCTCATTCCATCACCACCGTTCAATGTTCTGTTTCCCGAAACTGAAATTCACTCCGCGGTATCAAAACTTTGTTTTTGAAAACATGAACTTATAATCTGAAATTTGAGCATCCTAAAAGACTAAAGAAAGGATCGTATCATTACTCAATACAGAGTTTGATACGACCCTTTTACGCGTTATAATTACTATCTGCAACTTTTCAAAGCTGTCATTTTGGTTTTGACACATTCATCTTCATTCCGTCCAGCATTATTCCAACTTCTCCATGAATTCTGGATGCCGATAGAAAAAATCATACGCCATATAATAAAGTACAAAGCGGTACTCATTTCTGACACATGAGTTACATCCTGCGCCCAAGTATATAATAAAACGAAGAGATAAATAATTGATTTTTACCTGTTTAGACTACAAAATACAAGATAGGTTTTTATCGATCTCTTAGTAAGAGATATATAATTCTCGTGCAAAAATAAGGAAAGTTTTGATAACTAATACACTTTTCATTAAAAAAATACGATCTAAAGCAAAAAAAAGCCTTTTTTCTTATTTAATCTTTCTCTCAACAGCCCACTTCTCATTGATTTAATTATTTGATTTTATGCATATTACATCTATTTTGTCGATCTCTTACTAAGAGATCGACAAAATAAGCAAATAAAAAACGAAAAAAGAATTGAATGGAATACCTGTTTCTGCGACGTAAAAAGACCCGCTACACTTCGGTGCGCCAAAAGACTTTGCTCTATCGTGCCGCCTCTCGCCGATGGGAGAAGGAGTTTGCGTTGCGGACGGACGTCCGCCGGATAGATGCTCTTATATATAAAGGTATATTATACCTGATGGAAGTGCGTCAAGTATTCCTCGATTCCTCTCTTTCGCTGAAGACACTGAGTGCGATGCTGGAGACAAACCAGACTTATTTAAGTAATGTGGTGAACCGCTATTTCGGCTGCAACCTGAAAGAACTAGTAAACACTTACCGAGTGGAATACGCCAAAGAGCTGCTCCGCAGCGGACGATGCCCCATAGAGGAAGTTCCCGTACGCAGCGGCTTCGGTTCGAAAAGCCCTTTCTATGTGGCGTTCGGAAAAGTGACGGGCATGACGCCCCGGCAGTATGTGGCACACGAGAGGAATCCGCTGAAACAGGAGGAAAACAATTAAGTCCTTTTATAATAAATGGTATGTATAACCAATTTTAGTTTTTTAAATTTATAAATTTAAAGTTTTTCTATTATGAACAAAAAGTTTTTAAGTGCAATCCTGTTCGGAGCCTTAATGGTTTCGTCAACAGGAACATTTGTGTCTTGTAAAGACTACGATGATGACATTGATCGTATCGACAATACGTTGAACGATCTGAAGTCACAAATTGCAGCTTTGGAAAGCAAGATTAATGAAGGTAAGTGGATTACCAGTGTAACTTCTTCTGCTGACGGAGTGGTTATCACCATGTCCGATGGTCAGACTTACAACATCACTAACGGTAAAGATGGTGAAGCAGGTGCTGCCGGTACAGAATGGACTATCTCAGAAGATGGCTTCTGGGTATGTGATGGCGAAAAGACTACCGTGAAAGCTGTAGGTCAGGATGCAACACCTGAAGTGAAGAAAGAAAACGGTAAATGGTACTTGTGGAACGGAACTGAGTACGAAGAATTTACCGGTGCTGTTGCTCCTGCAACCAACATTCCTTATTACTACGCTGATACACAGGACCCCAACAACTATGTGATTTTGGTGGTTTGTGACAAAGATGGCCAAAATGCAAAAGAAATCCGTCTGCCGTTGAACGAAGGTTTGGCACAAATTAATGTATTGAATGCTAATTTTAATGTTACTTACAGCATTGCAAAAGAAGGAACCAATTGGCCGAGACATGGGAAGGCGGTTCAAAAGATAAACCGGCTAAGGGTGAGTATATGATAGGACAGACTGCTAGCTCTGTTCTGGTTCAGATCTCTCCGGCTTCGTATGATTTGTCTGGAAAGACTGTGAAGGTTGTTAATACCAAGGGTGAGGAATTACCTATCAAATTGGGTAAGGCGACTCCTGTTACTGATGCTAGAGCTGCTTCTCCTGTGGGATTGTATGAATTTCCTGTAGAAAGTATTGTTGTAAATGATGAAGTGGTTGAAGAATACGCAGATATTCAATCTCTTCAAGCTTCAGTGGTTGTGAACGAAAATGTTTACTCAGTGTTCAATAATAGTTTTGTATTCCGTTTAACTGAAGCTGAAAATAACAGGATTTATTTTGGTACATACTCTATCAATGAAGAAGGAAACGAAATATTCTCAAACACAGTGAAGGCTAAACCTGGTGAATCGGTAACTATTGTTCCTCAGAGATATCAAGTAGGTCAATTATTTGATTCATACATCACAATGGCTAATACTGATCAGGCAAAGGCTGACTCTATCCGTTATGGAATCTCTTTCGATGGCATGACCATTAATTTCAATGACAAAGCAGCAGGACAGGTTGACTTTACTGTACATTATCTGAATGTGTTCGGTAAAGTGTATTCATATAATATTTATGTGAAATTCAATGAAGAGGAATCAAAACCGGAAGAAATCACTTCTATCGTAAGCAAGAATCATGTGGCAACAGAAGTGACTAAAGATACTGAACAAGCATTCACCGCTGACTTGAAGCCTTACTTCGATGCTATGGGTAACGACCAACGCCTTATTTGGAATGATGAATATGCTGACTTGGCTTACTATCCTGAGGTAAAATGGGTATATGAAGATCCTCAGACAGGAAAGACCATGGAGAAAAATATTAACTTACTTAGCAATGTTGTGGCAGTCGATTCTGAAGGTAAAACGACAAGCGAAGCTAAGAAAATAGCAGGTGTTAAGGTTTACTTCATAAATAACTATAACAATAGACTGAATGATTTCATCGAATTGGGTGGTGAGTTTACAGCCAAAGTTGCTGTCCATGCAACTGTTAAGGGTAGTTCAAATAGTAAAGAAATTGCTATTCTGAACTTGCCGTTCACTATCGAAAAACCGAGCGATGCAACATTGAAAGCTGCTTATACATTCAACCCGTCATACAACAAAGATGGTGTGATAACAGTTTATGGTAAAACAATCTCTAATGACCAAATTTTCTCTACTGGTACAGTGAATGGGTACAAATCTGTTAAAGCAGAAGAGGGTAAGATTGATATTGTAGAGGGTACTATCAAGTTTATTGACAATGTTACTGAATACAATAAGGCTTATACATTGACAGGAGCTAAGGTAACTTACGCAGGTGCACAGTTCAAAATTGATGACTTCAAGGTAATGTTCGCTAATAGCAAAAACTTCACAACAGTTATGCCTGCTGGTATTTCTATCATCTCTGGTAGTGGTAACATAGTAACTGTGAAATATGGTAAAGCTGCTGATAAGAATGACAAGAACATCTATTACCGTGTAGATAACATCTCTGGTGAGATGGACGCTATCAAAAGTGTTGCTTGTGAAGTTGAAGCTAAACATGCTAGCTACTTGACAGCAACAGGAAGTAAAGACATCACTCTTACTGCTGTTACCGGTGACGCAAACAAAGTATCTGTTGCAACTCCTGTGAAAGTGACTTTGACTATCACTACTTCAACAGATGAGGTAGTAAAAGATACAATCACTGTAACTTTGAATCCTTATCCTGCTCAGTAATCCCATCGGGAACCAATGGTCCTTTATTAAGACTTTAGGATAAACTTCCAAGCGGAGAGAGAATCAATTTGATTGAATCTAAAGATTTCTCTCTCCGCTTTCTTTTCATTTAAAGATCTGACACTATGACACTTGAAAAACTTATTCAGACATTGAAGGAGAGTGGTCAATCCATAGCTGATTCCGTTATGGCTCCGAAAGAACTAAAGATTACAAAAGATGTCGTGATTGCAGAATCTATCAAGTTGACTTCCAAAGACATTTATCGCGCATACTGGCATTGCCGCGATTTTGAAATCACCCACCTGTGGCAACGTTCTGTTTTTCTCACTGCATTTATTGTACTGTGTTTCTCGGCCTACGGTTGCTTGGCGGCGGATATGCTGTCTGCATTACGAATGCCTACAGATACTCCTTCGGATACTTATTGGCTTATAGCCCATGGAGCCGCTATTTTTATCTCCCTTATCGGCACGGCTCTCTCCTTGTTATGGATCATGATGGCCAAAGCTTCGAAAGCATGGGCCGAAGTTTACGAATGCGCCATTGCGGCTTATGAAGAAGATGACAATTATATAAACGAAATGGAAGTTCAAAACAAAATAGGTTCCTTTCAATTCGATAATTTGAAAGATTTTAAGACAAAAATCAATGAAAAGAAATTCAGTGGATGTATCTTAAAACCTGAGGGGGGAGCCTATTCGCCTTCCAAAATCAATTGGGCTATCGGCTCGGTGACATTGTGCATTTGGACACTATTGATATTGCTTCATATTATTGGAGCATATTGTGTAGAAGTATGTTGGGGCATAGGGCTTATATTGATTTCAGTTGTTTGTTATGTGTTACTATTTGTTGTACTAATTTTCTTTGTAAAAAGCAAAACCCTCTCTAACTATCAGAAATAATGAGGCACAATCCGTTTGACCACTACAGTTCCCGCAATGCCCGTATCAATATCTTGCTGGAGAACTTTCATTTTTTCCATCGTCCCACAACAAGTGCCATGGACGAGAAGGTGGATCCCAAGTATATCGGTAAATCCAATCCCATGCACCAACTGTACAACTGGATTAAATACAATGAGGCGAACAGCGGTTCTTATCTGGTAACCGGCTATCGAGGTGCCGGCAAATCGAGCTTAGTGGGCAAGCTGATGAAAGACTTGCAGCGGGAAGAAAACAGGTACGTTATGTTCCCCTTACCATCAATTTAGGGCAAGAGAATATAGAAGAAGTGGAAATTCTGTGCATTATCGTAAAACACCTGTTGGGCTTGTTGATGAACGAGAATAAATGGATGCGGCTATATTATTCGGTCAAGCATTACCTTTTCCTTTGGATGCTAATGTTTGCGGCTATTTTTGCTTATTTTTGAATCGATGATAAAAAGGATATAGCTTTCCTTGTTTTGGCAGGTATGCTGGGAACACTTATCGCAATGCATCTTCTGGCTGGTTACAAGTCGGAAGTACGTGCCATCGTCAAACTGCGCAACATTGTGCAAAGGCTGAATGCCTCGATACAAGTAGAATCGGATAACACATTCGGCTTGGAGTGGGAGAAACTGAAGCCGCAAATAAAAAACAGGAAAAGCAGAAATATAATGCCTGCCATTGCGCAGGAAATAGAATATGACTTGATAGAAGTGCTGGACCTGATAGTGGGAGAAAAAAGAAAGATAGTGATTATTTTCGATGAACTGGACAAGACGGATTCCGCCAAGCGACATGAACACTCCGAAACTTTGCCCGAGTTTGAGAAATTATCTGTCCGACCCGAACAAAAGGTGTCTTCGCGCACGCGCAAACAAGAAGTGTTACGCATCATTGCCAACATGAAATTCTTTTTCTCTACCGCCAGGGCTTATTTTATTTTCATTGCCGGCAGGGAAATGTACGAGGCTTATCAGGCGGACATGTCCGACAGGGATTTTTCCATCAGCAGCATCTTCAGCGGAGTGATTAATGTGGACAGCTTCCTGACCAGCAGCCGGAATACCAACAACAGCAACTAAATGACCGAACAGTTTATATGCAAACAGTTGATGCCCCCTCATATCGAGGACTTGATAGCACATGCAGCCACAAGGAAATACGACCAGAAGAATATTTATTGCTTGAAAAACTATTACTACTATCGCATAACGACAGGACAGCGATATTATGAAAACGAATGGAACGCCGAACGAAGCCCTTTACAGACAACGGATTTGGAAAGAGATTCTTTTTCTTTATCACTTCATCAGTTACCTTACTTATGTAAGCAATGGATCACCTAAAAAGATGACTCTATTTTTTGAAAAGAACATACGTAAAGGGAAATACCTAGAAAAAGAAAACAAAATCAGCAGAATTTATCAATGGAAGGATAAGAAACAAAAAAACTATGACATAAAAGAGAGTGACTCTTACCTATCTTTTGGCTATTATACCCAAGAGAAGGTGAATTTCATCCATCACCTGACCTATCCCATCATGCAGACCATTATCAACCGCTCCAATCTATATGGCGATAAGCTGTTGGTGTCCTCCTCTTTTCTAATTTCACACATCTTCAAATTACATAACAATGGTTTTTCGTGGCGCAATCTAGAACAGACTCCTGAATTGCAGGAAATAAACAAGACACCAGAAATAAGGGAATACATCGGATCCATCATTGACTTTATGAACCACACCCATCTAACTTCTATCGCTTGTGGTCTGTTCCATTATAAATTCCCGATGCGGATTGCGGAAGAGATTTCCTATCATTCCAAGATTTCAGGCGAGGTTTCCGCCCTGTTTAACTTTTCACTGGATGAAATGCAAAACATCAAGAACCATTATATGCGGCTGCTGAAGTACAACGAACACGAACAAGGAGTGAAACAATATTCCCAAGCCAGTATCCATCATTCATTAGGGGATACCTATATACAGGAAGAAAATTATTCGGATGCCATCCGTGAATATGAAAAAAGCATGGAATATGTCATGCCGGTCATCAAAAAACAGGAGGGAGGCATACAGCAGTTAAACTACATCTCTTTCCTGAACCGTACGATGTTGAAATTAGGGCTTGCTCACGAAAAACGCAAAACAGATAATTCCGCTTTTATCGTTTATGAAGAACTGATACTTTTGTTGAAACGGTTTGCTCCGACATATCGAACTTTGTTCGACAATATGAGAACCCTGCACTTGGCTTTGGTTGCCCGTTTATATACTTTGGAAAAGATAGATACAACAGGTATCCGTTACGCCCATTTGACTGAAACATGTAAAAATTTTCATAATATGTTCAATCCTTATTCCAACTTTTTGGTAGCGGCGGACTTTTACCGGAAACTGGGTGATATTTTGTTTTATAAAAATCAAGCGTATGACAACTTTTTCCAAAAGCATAGATATTCTACTGAAATATTTTATAATAAGAGTTTGAGCCTTATACTGAAAGCGAACTGTAGTTCGTTTCATTGCACTGATGGCCGATGTGTCTATTTCTGCAACAAAGCATTGAATATAAAAAACAGGTTGAGCGCATCCAGGAACGTAAACAAACAAAAAATTACACCAAAGCCAGACAAATGCACTACCAAGGGAAAGCTTATCAAGAAACAATCAGAAATTTATTTTTCCTAGAAGATGATTTAAACAATGACACATTGCAATTTTATATCGCGTTAGAACGATTCAATATTACTTCCGGTATACTATATAAAGCGGAAAGCAACCTAAAATCAAGATATAGCGCCAGATCAACTTATCAGATAGACAAATACTTCAACAAACTAACGGAACAAAGATGAACGTCTTTGAACATCCATCTTTGTTCAAAGGTTCATCACTTCCTGTTCAAAAGTTTCCTTGTTTCCTATCGCCTTATTACGCATCTTGCTGCGATAATTATAAATCGTTGCCAAAGAATACCCCAAGAAATGGGCAATCCGATTACTATCAGTCACTCCCAGACGGATCAAAGCAAATATACGCAATTCCGTAGTCAGCAACTCGCCCGATTTGGGATATATTCTTCCTTCCTCTACCAATAACTCATTAAAAGAAGTAATGAAATGAGGAAATAACTCCAGGAAAGACTTATCAAACTCATTATAAAAATCCTTCCGTTCATCTCGTATGAACTGCTCGGATTTAATCGCTTTAAACAAATCGTCTATACGGGAGGCCATTGCCAGTTTCGCCAAAGAACGACGATAAAACTCCAACTTGTCCAGATAAATCACACATCTGTCCAAATAACGGGCAATGTATACTTCCTTGATCTTCCCCGTCTGTGCCAACTCAGCATTTACTTCCTGCATCTGTTGATTAGCCAGACTCAGATTACGGCGCATCACTGATAATTTCTTCATCCATCGGTACAGATAAAAAATAGCAGCAAGCAAAAATAAAGAAAGTAAACTGACACTGATTAAAAGAGTACGGGAAATCTGCCTCTCTTTCTCTTCTTTCAATTTATATGCTTTATCAATAATAGGAAAGAACTGCGTTACCTCAATAAACCGCAAACGGGCATTACAGGCTACCGCATCCTCCATTGAACAATTCAAATACTTATAGGCACGATCCAAATCACCTACCTCATACATCAGTTGAGCCAATTTCTGTAAGGATGCATATTCACGAATAGACGATTTCAAATCTGTAATAGCGGTCAAGGCCAGATAATAAATTTCTTTCTGAATATCTCCCCGCATATCGTAAGCCTCGGATAAAGTATAGTAAATATACCCTTTTTGCCGTTCATCCGGCGTTTCTTTCAATAGGTCCGACAATATAACCAAAGCAGAATCCACCTTGCCATTAATAATCTTTTTCTCGGCCCATACAATGCTCCTGTCTACACAAGGATCAGTAGCAATAAGAATAGAATCCCTGTAAGCATCGGTCTTTTTCAAATATTTCACTTTTTCGGCATCATTGGTGGTATAATCGGCCACCCAACCATAATAAGCCCGATAGGTCCGGTAATAATAAGCCAAAGTCTCCCGTTCCAATTCCAACGGGTCTACCCGCTCCAATTGTTCCAAAGCCTCGTTATACATTCCCATCACCCCCATCACCTCGGCACGGTTAATGACAATCTCATTCTTTAACTCCGGATGATTCAACAGAGGCAACAAATTCATTTTTCCATTAATATAATACAATGCGGAATCAGCTTGATAATGCAGATAAGCGTTAAACAAAGAACCGCAAAGTTCATATTTCTCCCTATTATCTTTAGAACGGTGAAGACGTTGCTTTAAATCCACAATCTCTTTTTCCTTCTGCACATGACAAGCGGTCTTATTATCTATGACCCGATCCAACCTTTTCAACACTTCTTCATTGCTGTTTTTATCAGCAAACAAAGGAGTTGTCAAAGTCAACAAAAACAATATAAAGAAATAGGTTACATTCTTCATCTTATATACTTATTATAGATTCACAAATATATAAATATAAGTAATTAGAATAAAGTTTTTCAACGAAAATATTTTCATTGACGTTT
>ERZ780119.413-NODE-413-length-10720-cov-4.45091_pt1 | contig 10720 bp, 9 predicted proteins | sample MGYA00433083_ERZ780119 | MGnify/ENA primary metagenome ERZ780119 (study PRJEB29588, sample SAMEA2149557) | human gut metagenome | biome: human gut; feature: human-associated habitat; material: faeces | place: Denmark | collected 2008/2010 ... | reverse complement strand
ATATAGCCCACGCAATCCACCATGCGCAGGCGCAGCTCAATGCCGTCCTCGCCGATGGTGAGCGCGACCGCCTCATTCGGAACAAATTTCGGCTGAGTTGTCATAACCGTTTTGCCCGAACCGCTTTGCGGCAATTCGTCCACAATTCGGGCCAGGGCATATTCGTTTTCAATCTTCGGAAGAACCATAAGGTCCATGAACCGTTTGATAAATGTCGATTTGCCCGTTCGAACGGGGCCGACGACGCCGATGTAAATATCCCCTCCGGTACGTTTTTGAATATCCCGATAAATGCCTGTGCTTGCCATAATAACCTCCGATTGCTGTTTTGCCGCTGAATCGGCTTTATCCTTTTGTGAATTGATATGAGCGGCAGCGCGGAAATATTCGCATTTGCGGCTTTTTTGTTTAATTAAAAAGCCCCCTCCGCAAACAGTGCGGTGAGAGCTTTTTGCAGGTATTGAATTTTTCGAATTGCATTTACACTGTCAAAAAAACCGACGCAGCCGTGCCTGTTTAAAGCAGCTTTTGTCCGTTGATAAATAATGCAAAGCTCAACCCGAGCCTGTTCGCGGCACGCATACAGAGCTTCATGCGGGTCATGAATATTTCGAAATAATCCATAATGGAGCAATACTGCGTGTCGATGGTCAGATTCAGCGAAAGAGTCGCCTTGCTGTCATCGATTCGGATATTTGATTCCGTAACGGAGTAATTTACGCGGTCGTGAATATCAAAAGTCGAGATATTGCGATTGCGCACACGGCTTCGGCGAACATCGCATTTATCCGCAAGTATCAGCGCAGCGGCAACAGCGTTTACGGGTACGCCCGTGCCCTCGTCATGGTTGCCGATCGCCGTTACGATAAGGGAAATATCCTCCGCACTCATTCCGCGCTCCTCCAAAAGCCGAAACGCAAGCAGTGCACCGCTTTGTGAATGGTCAACGCGGTTTATAAGGTTACCGATATCGTGCAGATAGCCGGCAATGCGGACAAGCTCCACTTCGTGTTCGGAATAACCGAGTGTTTCAAGGATATGCGCCGCATTTTCGCTCACCATTGTGACATGCGCAAACGAATGCTCCGTGAATCCGAGCGCAAGCAGGGATTCGTCCGCACGAATGATGTAGGTTCGGATCGAGGCATCCTCCCGCAGCTGTTTATATGTTATCGCCGTCATAAAAATCTCCCCCTTATTTTCGGTTGAAAAACGAACCGTCGGAAACTCCCGTTTGCGTTTTTTTCCGCCGGGAGTGTTCCCGATTCCGTTTGCCGCCTCAGCGCACCTTCAGTCCGCTTGCCATATCGCCCATGGTTGTAAGTGCGGAAAGGTTCTCATCCGATGCATCGCTTGCGCAAAGTATCATGCCATGGCTTTCAATGCCGCAGATGGTCTTCGGCGCAAGATTTGCAGCAACAACCACTGTTTTGCCGATGAGCTGCTCCGGGCTGTACCATTTTTTGATGCCGGAAAGCACAATGCGCTCTTCCCCGCCCATTTGCAGCGTGCATTTGAGCAGTTTTTTGGATTTTTTAACTTCTTCGCAGGCAATGACCTTTGCAAGGCGCAGATCAAGTTTCGCAAAGTCGTCATAGCTTATCTCCGGCAGCAGCGCGGGTTCGGCGGGCTTTTCCTCGGATTTAACCTCAGATTTTGCCTCCGTGTCCGCGTTCTTCGCTTCGGGCTTTGCCTCCGCCTTCTCCTCCGCTGCCTGCTTTGGCTTCGGAAGCAGTGTCTCAAGCTGTTCAAGCTCCTTTTTGACATCGATTCGCGGGAAGAGCGCCTCTCCCTTTTTAACGATCGTGCCTTCGGGCAGCTTTCCGAATTCCGCAACGGAATCAAACTCCTTAAGCGTTTCGTCCGCAACGCCGAGCTGTTCAAAAATCTTCGGCGCGGTGCGGGTCAGGAACGGACGCAGGCAAACGGCGACAATGCGCAGGCACTCCGCAAGGTTATAAAGCACGGTTCCGAGCCTGTCACGCTTTGCTTCATCTTTTGCCAGCAGCCACGGTGCGGTAATGTCGATATATTTGTTGCAAAGACGAACAAGTCTGAAAATCTCTGCCAAGGCCTCATTGGGGTGCAGCGCGTTCATGCAGGCATCGATTTTTTCCGCAAGTGCGGCTGCTGCGGGAACGATGGTTGAATCCTCTTCCTCAACGGGAGCGTTGGGCGCAGGGATAACCCCGCCGAAATACTTCTCAATCATTGCAACCGTGCGTGAAAGCAGATTGCCGAGGTCGTTTGCAAGGTCGCTGTTTATGCGCGTTATCAGCACCTCGTTGTTAAAATTGCCGTCGCTTCCGAACGGGAATTCGCTCAGCAGGAAGTAGCGAATTGCATCCACGCCGTAACGTTCGACAAGCTTGACGGGGTCAACAACGTTGCCGAGGGATTTGCTCATCTTTGTGCCGTCCAAAACAAGCCAGCCGTGGCCGTAAACCTGTTTGGGCAAAGGAAGGCCGAGAGCCATCAGCATGATGGGCCACACAATGGTGTGGAAACGGATTATCTCCTTGCCGACGATGTGAACATCGCAGGGCCAGTATTTTTTGAACATTGAATCATCATCGCTCAAATAACCGAGCTTTGAAAGATAGTTCAGCACGGCATCGAACCAGACATAGATAACGTGCCTGTCGTCAAAGCTGACGGGCACACCCCATTTAAAGGTGCTGCGGCTGACGCAGAGATCCTCAAGCCCCGGAAGCAGGAAGTTGTTGAGCATCTCTTTTGCGCGGGAGGCGGGTTGAATAAATTCGGGGTGAGTCTCAATGTATTCGATGAGGCGGGGCGCATATTTGCTGACGTTAAGGAAATAGCTTTCCTCCTCAACCTCTTCAACCTTGCCGCCGCAATCGGGGCACACTCCGCCGCTCTCCTTGAGCTGCGTCTCCGTCCAGAACGCCTCGCAGGGCGTGCAATACATGCCCTTGTAGCTGCTCTTATAAATATCGCCCTGGTCATAGAGCTTTTTAAAGACCTTTTGAACGCATGCAACGTGGTAATCATCCGTCGTGCGAACAAAGCCGTCGTTGGAAATATCCATAAGCTGCCAAAGGCTGTGGAACCCCGCAACGATGTTGTCAACATACTGCTGAGGTGTAACTCCCGCTTCCGCTGCCTTGCGCTCAATCTTTTGTCCGTGTTCGTCCGCACCGGTCAAAAAGTAAACATCATAGCCGCGCATTCTCTTATAGCGTGCAAGCGCGTCCGTGTTCACGGTGCAATAGGTGTGTCCGATATGCAGTTTTGCACTCGGATAGTAAATGGGCGTTGTGATGTAATAAGTTTTCTTTTCTTTCATGATTTCCGTCATAAAAACTCTCCTTCGGAAGTATTCCGGATATTTGCGTTTTGAATTTTTTGAAAACAAATTAAAAACGCCCTCATATCCGGTCAAGGGATATAGGGGCGTCCGTCATGCACGATGAACCTTTCCGCCGCAAAAACGGCAGAAACGCTGTTCGGGTATGCGGCGTTGTCGCGGTACCACCCTAATTCCCGACAAAAGGCGTTTGTATGCGCAAACATGCCGTGTCGGCTCATTTCGCGCTGTAACGTGCGCACACGCCGTGTCTTAATGAATTCTGCACGGCTGTATGCAATGCGTGCATATTTCGGTTCGACCTCGGGGGCTCGGGAGCCATGTTCGGGATACCCCGCTCCCGACTTGCACCGAACGCCGGGTCTCTGAAAGCGGAACTGTCCGTACTCTTTCCGTCACAGCCCTATGAAATTCGGCAGAGATTAATGCGGAATTAACCGCTGATAAATCCCCGCAGTTTATATTTTAATCATAGTCTGCACGTTTGTCAAGCGGTTGATACGATTTTTCGGCATTTGCTTTTCCTGCGTCAATTATCGGTTACGCTCGGCATATAAATCCGTCCCTGTTTATCCGCAGTGATTGAAATTGCGGCATAATTATGTTATAATCTCCCGGCACGGGGGATTTCGAACTATGGCTAAACTCTATTTTCGTTACGGCGCAATGAGCTCTTCAAAAACAGCTCAGGCAATAATGGTCAAATACAACTACGGCGAGCGCGGGCAAAAAGCTCTGCTTGTGAAGCCGGCTGTTGATATTCGCGACGGTGCACGCATCGTGCGTTCCCGCTGCGGGCTGACCGACGAATGCATTTTGTTCGATGATATTCCGTGGAACGATGTGCATGATCATGTTTATGACTGCATAATCGTTGACGAAGCGCAGTTTTTGACCCGATCGCAGGTCATGCTGCTTGTTGAGGCAGTTGACAAATACAATATTCCTGTGATATGCTATGGGTTGAGAACTGATTTTCAGGGCAATTTTTTTGAGGGCAGTCACACTCTCATGGCTCTTGCCGACACGATTGAAGAGATAAAAACAATTTGTTGGTGCGGAAGGAAAGCGATCATGAACGCGCGGCTTGACGGTAAAGGCGGAATTACCAAAGTCGGTGAACAGGTCGTCCTCGGTGCCGACGATAAATATATAGGTCTCTGCCGAAAACATTGGGCAGAGGGCAAAATCAGCAATGATTAATTTTAAATCTAAAAATCGAAGCGATTGCAGCTGTTTTTTCGTTGTGCATATCAAACGCACCGCGAACGGTTTTTTGCAATCTTGAGGAAAGGCTATGAGATTTTATATTGCAACAGGTCTTGTAAATGCCGAGCATGCGCGTAAAGCCGCCGAGGTTTTGCGCCGCAACGGGCATGAACAGACGTACGACTGGACAACCCACGGTGACATTCGTCACGAAGGCGCAGAGCGCATGAGCGAAGTTGCTTTCAACGAACTGCGCGCCGTCCGCGACGCCGAGCTTGTCGTTGCCCTTCTTCCCGGCGGGCAAGGCACACATACCGAACTTGGCGTTGCTCTCGCAACACGCAGCAACAAGCGCATAATACTTTGGAGCGAAACCGGTGATGAATTCGCATTCGACAACCGCACATGCACGTTCTATTTTCACCCTGCGGCGGAACGCGTTGTCTGCCCCTTTGAGGAGCTTCTTGAAATTCTGAACACCGACCGCATTGACTCCGCTTCAAACTTTGCGGATTGATTTTGCGTTTTTACCAGACAAACCGAGATCGACCGGGCTGCTGCAAACGGCTTTTTGCCTGCGGCAGTCCTTTTTCAAAAATTCCGTTACGAATAAAGTTCCAAACAAATTTCTACAGCAGCACCGCAGACAGAGCCCCTTTCCGCAAAAAAAAGATTATTCAGAGCATCCTTTCGTTAATTCGACAGCCGTTTTCTTATTAATTCGGACTTTTGATGATTGAAATTAAACGGATTTCCGTGTATAATATTCTATGAGTTATAATCGGCCGGCAGGTGAAGGGGTGTATGCAGTAAAATCGTTTTATCTCAAATCGTGCCTGTCGAAATCAATAACCCTCAATACAAGTGTTTCGTTGAAAGGAGTAAACCATGAACACACCCGCAACCTCGAACAGTGCCGACTATTCCGGCGAACAAATTGCTTATAAAGACAGCACATATGAACTTGTTTCAAAAGTCGCATTTCTTATAGACGTCCCTCAGCGCATTTTTGAAAATGAGCACGAAGCTCCGCAGCTCGATGTTTTCAACCGTCTTTCAAAAGACAAAAATGCCCGAATCATCCGCAATCTCTGCATCATCCGAACATCCATAGAACGCAATTTTAAAAAAATCAATGATATTATGCGAACGGATTACCGCGGACTTTTGTCCATGCCGGAAATCATCCCTTCCGAATGCATTCAGCAGCTCAGCGAGGACGGAATCTCTTTCATCAAAAAATCCAGCACCAAACTTTGTCATCATATTATTGAAATTAATCGTATTGTCTCCGACAGGATCAATAACTGCAAAAGCCTTTTCCCGATATGGATTAATTGGTCGTATGTCAAAGAGCTGTTTATAATGCCAAACGGATTTGCCGAAGGGGGCACGAGAGATGCCGCGAGTATTTACTATGCAAACCTGCAATGCTATCCGTATCAGATGTATATCAACTGGAAACCGATGGATGAAGGGAACATTCTTTTTAACGATAAAAAATTCGTGACTCTTCTGTATCAATGGCACCACGATGTGTTCACCGAATACAGCCGCGTTTCGGATGCGGGAGCTTTTGTTAAGAATAACATCTATGACTTTATAAACGACAGTCAAAAAACCGTCGTCGTTGTGGACTGCGAAAACTCCGACCCGTACAAGCTGTGCGCCGCCCTGCGAAACCTTGACTATGAAGTCATGCAGAAAATATCAAGAATAATCCTTTTTGACGATGTTCACACCGTGAACGCATGGAAGATTCTTGAATACTCCGTCAAAATCCCTGTGGAACACATAATGACAGAGCGCGTTAAGCAGAACAAATCCCTTGTGGACATTCAGCTGACCGCAAGAGCCTGCCAGGAGCATTATCAAAACCAAGTTGATTCCTTCGTTATTGTTTCAAGCGATTCCGACTACTGGGGGCTTATTTCTTCCCTTTCGGATGCACGGTTCCTTGTTATGATCGAGCGCGAAAAATGCGGGCCGGATATGAAAGCCGCGCTTGCCGATTCCGGAATATTCTACTGCTACCTTGACGATTTCTATTCCGGGAATGCCGAAGATATCAAACTCAACGCGCTCTTTCAGGAAATGTACCGCTGGATCGACGATTCAATCAAACTCAATGTGAACGAAATGCTTGATGCCGCGCTGAGAAACACGCGGCTGGAAATGTCCGCTGCGGAGCGCAAACAATTCTATGAAAAGCATATCCGAAATATGTCCCTTGTTATAGATGACGACGGAAATGTTTCAATAGAGTTGAAGCGCAAATGATTTGATTCGGACGTAAAACGAAAACGCAGCCTCAGCCGCCTTTCAAAAAAGCACGGCCGAGGCTGGTTTGTTTTTATTTGGCTGTCTGTTTTATTGACATTCAACTGCCGATGTTGTCAAACATTCGGTTGCCGATGTTGTCAAACATTCGGTTGCTGCCAATGTCAGACATTCAACTGCCGATGTTGTCAAACATTCGGTTGCCGCCGAATGTCAGGCGGTTTTGCCCTTTTTCACAAGAGACCAGATATATCCGCCCATTCCGATTGCAGCAAACAGCCACACTCCGAGAACGTCGGTGATGAAGTATTTCCGAAACTCCGCATCCCGAAGCAGCTCGGGCATTACGGACATGCTTTCGAAGATTGTTAATCCGTAGTTCTTTGACATCACAAAGCTGTAAACAACAAACTCCGCAAGAAGAAGCATCAGGAGCGTTGCAATAACCGAAGTCACAATGGAAGCAACGGATGATTTCACGCCCTTGTTTTTGTTTGCGCCGGAAAAGATTCTGTATCCGAGCATTGCAAGTGCGGCGGTCGCAATGCCGCTTATGGCAGCAATGTAACCGAAAATTGACAGTGCAAATGTCAGCGCACCGCCGGGAATTGCGAAAAGAATCGCGCCCAAAACACCCATGAATACATTTTCTTTGTATATGACCTGCTTCGGTTCGGGCTGTGCGGCGGTTTTATCATAGTGATTCCACTCGTATTCCGAACCGCCCGCAGGCTCACCGTTCGGTTCGGGTTCTGCGGCAGTAAATTCGTTTTTTGAGTCCTCACCCGCAGGAGCAAACTCATCGTTTTCATTCTGTTCAAAGCCTTTCGGCTGTTTTAATTCTCCGTTGACGGAGTTTTGGTCGTTTTCGTACATTTCTTTCTCCAATATTTTTTTGACCGTGCCGCTGATTCCGCTGCACATTTCGGCGGCAGTGAAGCTGCTCTGTCTGTGTTCAGTATATCAAATTCAGTACAATGTGTCAATATATATAAATTTAATCCTCCGCCCCAACCTTCCGACGAAAAGCCGAAGCGGAGGACTTTTATTTTTTGCTTACTTTCGGTTCATTCAAATTCTGAACTCACCCGATTTGAATTTCACAATCCGAGTGCAAGCACAAGCGAAAGCGCGAGTATCGCACTCAAAAATCTTTTTGCCATGGTTTTCCCTTTCAAAACTTTTTTTGCAGGCAGTCCGATGCTGCCGGCATGTATATATTATAGCACATGTTCGGTACATTGTTAAGCCCAAAACGGGAAATATTTGTGAAAAAATTTTTAAACAGATGTGTTAAATGTTGTGTTTTCATATTGTTTTAAACTTACATTATTGCAGTTTTCAAACCGAATTCGGGCATTGCAATTCCCGCCGCCGTCTGATAAACTCATAGATATGACTGCTGTGTATATGCGGACTTAAGCCAAAAGAAAGGAAATAATCATCATGGACGATATTATAAACAAATGCTCTCAATCTGTTTTGACAGACGAACAAGGCGCTGCGTGCTTTGCGATTGCGGAACGGGTCGTTAATGCGCTGATAAAGCACGGCCTGCATATTTCCTTTGCGGAATCCTGCACGGGCGGGCTTGCCGCCGCACGTATCGTGGACGTGCCGAACGCTTCATATGTTCTCGATGCCTCATTCGTGACATATGCAGAACGCGCAAAGGTGAAATTCGTGAACGTTGCGGAGGAATCCATTGCGGAACACGGGGTTGTAAGCGAATGTGTCGCACTCTCCATGGCAAAAGGCGCAGCGGCGGCGGCAAATGCCGAAATCGGCGTCGGCATTTCCGGCATTGCAGGGCCTTCCGGCGGCTCACCCGAAAAACCCGTCGGAACCGTCTGCTTCGGCTTTTATTTCGGCGGGAAAGCGGAATGCGGCATTCCGAAGTTCGAAATTTCAAAAACCATGCATTTCGGTGCGGCGGGAAGGCAGGCTGTCCGCAATGCAAGCGTGAATTTTGTTTTTGAAACGCTTGCGGAGCTTCTCCGCGCGGACTGACATTTGCGGACACTTCACAGAAACTGTTGACATTTTCTGTGAAGTTTGTTATATTATGCGTTAATTAATTACTGTCGTGAAATATTTAACTGCGGCAAAACTTTGATTCGGAGGAACCTGCAATGAAAGCCGTTCTCAAAAAAATCTTCCTTTTTCTTGCCGCAACCGCGCTTCTGCTTTATATCAGCGCAGGCACGGCATACCTGACTTACAGCCTCTACCTGAAAGGAAGTCCCCTTTTTTATGCGTCGGAGGCGCTTGAAATAGCCGTTTTTGCCTGCGTTCTTCCGATTGCGCGAGAAGCGGCTCTTCGGGTGGGGATAAAATCAGCCTTCTTACTGTTCTTACTGTTCTTACTGTCGGGAGTTTACGCAGTTGCAACAGCCGTCGGAGGCGTTCTTCTGATTGAGCTTCTGCTTCCGGTTCTGAATTGATGCCGCAAGCTGCTTTTTAAATTGTTTGAATCGTTTTGAACGGGGCTGTGTCAAAGCCCATGCGCGGCGGAACGGGTTCGATATTGCTCATCGGCCCGCTCCGCCTTTCTTTTTTCAAATAATTTCATTTTTTTGCCATTTTTTTAAAAAAAGCTGTTGACATTTGCGCTATAATCTGTTATGCTTGGTATATCATATCAAGGAGGCATTCTATGAAAAAACTGCTTGCTTTTGCTTCCGTGCTGATGCTCTTTCTTTGCTGCTTCAGCATTGCCGCCGTTGCGGATTCGCGGCGGGATGCGCCCGTTTCCGTTTCGCTCGATTTCCCTGCGGAGCAGATAATCGTTCACGACCCGGAGGAAAGCTTAGGCTATGATGCTGCCGACGAATACTGTCTTGCGCATTCATCCGAGGTCACGATCCGCTTCTCCCTGCCCGCCGCCGCGGACCCCGCACGCAGTTTTGTTCAAATCGCCTACGACTTTTATGAACCACATTATTTCACCGACATGCCGACCGAAAACGGCTGCTATGTTTTCAAAAACAAAATAGACACAACGGACACAACGGGCTACCCCTTCAGCGATCTTCAGATTTATATCAATCAGGATTACGCTCCCTACGAACAATGGCCGAATCACCTTGTGAATATCTTTGCCGATGAAGCCAGTCTTAACGAATGGTGTTCGTATTTCGACGGCGTAAGCTGGGAATACCCCGAAGATACACCCGAAAATCCCACATATGTTCCCGAAGACCCGACCGAAATTCCCGAAGATCCGACAGATGTTCCCGAAAATCCCACGGATGTTCCCGAAGACCCGACAATCGAACCCGCTACTCCGACAGATGTTCCCTCCCCGTCCGTTCCGTCAACAGGAACAGGTGCAATCATCGCATACGGCATCGCTTCAATCGTTTGCGGTGCGGGAACGGTTCTCTGCGGCAAACGCCGAACAAGAGGCTGATTGTTCCTGCACGACTGCTTTTTCATGGCCTTGAAGTTTTCAGTCCAAGTTCCTCTTTTCTCCCTTTCGGAACTATGCTGTTGCAAATCTTCAAAGGCTTCTGTCTCCTTCAATAAACCCGCAGCACGACTTGACCCGCTGCGGGTTTATTGTTTTTGCGGCGGCTCTGCCCACGCTTCAAATAATCCGTTTTATGCATGTTTTCGAAAAAAAACGGATGCAAAGGCTTCTTCCGCCCCGCATCCTCTGACGTATACTTTTTTATTGCTTAATCATTTTTTCAAAATCAAAGCCGCCAAGGCCTCCGTCGCTGCTTTTTGCGCCGCTTGCGGCTCGGCCTGAGCTGCCGCAAACCCGAGAATGATTGGAATTGCCGCTTGCGAAAGCTCCGTTTGCCCTCCGCTGCGCGGCGAAAGGCGCAGTGCGGCAACTTCAAACATCACGCGCCATTCTTCAATTGCAGAGCGGCAGATTTACGCCGCTCTTCC
>ERZ780119.403-NODE-403-length-10863-cov-4.52507_pt1 | contig 10863 bp, 4 predicted proteins | sample MGYA00433083_ERZ780119 | MGnify/ENA primary metagenome ERZ780119 (study PRJEB29588, sample SAMEA2149557) | human gut metagenome | biome: human gut; feature: human-associated habitat; material: faeces | place: Denmark | collected 2008/2010 ... | reverse complement strand
GCGAATTCAATGACCTATGACTGGGAACACGACACTTTCTACATTGTCAACAGCAACCTTCAGATCCGTGAGCTCCGCAAGGACGGTTCTCTCGGCTCCGCAATCACGCCCGCAAACGTTGTTTGCATTGCCCCCGTTACCTATGTCGGCAACGGCGAATTCCTGAGCCTTGACTTCAACACCCGCAACTACGTTCGCATTGCGGCGGACGGCAGCACCACTCAGCTTGCCCATTCCGACGGGCTTCAGGGCTGGTCCTCCTCCATGGTTTACAACCGCGAGGACGGCAAGTGCTACATCTGCTACACCAACATGCAGAACGGCGACGATACTTCCAGTGTCGGCTTCTGGGGCAAGCTTTTTGCAATCGACCCCGTGACCGGTGAAGGCGAATACCGCGGCTTTATCGGCGAAGATTACGGCACCTACGTAAACGGCATGTGCATTGCGGATTTCCTTGCACCCGAGCCTCCCGCAGAACAGGGCAAGACCGTTGTCAGCTATGCCCGCAACAAGTACACGTCGGACGGCGGCTACCTGCCCTATGCGGCATGGGTAAGCTTCAACATCGACGATCCCGCAGGCAGCTTCACCGAGCTTTCCCGCGGCGGCGTTGAATTCTATGAAGCTGCATACGACGGCGAACTTATTTACGGTTTGGATACCGACAACAATTTCTATTCCGTAAACCCCGAAACCTTTGAATCCACGCTTATCGGCAGCATTTCCGACACTGCGAATTCAATGACCTATGACTGGGAACACGACACTTTCTACATTGTCAACAGCAACCTTCAGATCCGTGAGCTCCGCAAGGACGGTTCTCTCGGCTCCGCAATCACGCCCGCAAACGTTGTTTGCATTGCCCCCGTTACCTATGTCGGCAACGGCGAATTCCTGAGCCTTGACTTCAACACCCGCAACTACGTTCGCATTGCGGCGGACGGCAGCACCACTCAGCTTGCCCATTCCGACGGGCTTCAGGGCTGGTCCTCCTCCATGGTTTACAACCGCGAGGACGGCAAGTGCTACATCTGCTACACCAACATGCAGAACGGCGACGATACTTCCAGTGTCGGCTTCTGGGGCAAGCTTTTCGCAATCGACCCCGTGACCGGTGAAGGCGAATACCGCGGCTTTATCGGCGAGGATTACGGCACCTACGTAAACGGCATGTGCTTTATCGATATGGGCGGCGGCGAAGAACCGCAGGCAACCCTTGACGAAGCGATGAACCTTGTTGAAAACAGGCATCATTTCGTGACCGAAGGCGAATATCCCTGGGTTCCCGTTGTGTTCAACGATGAACTCTGCGGCGCAAGCGGCAACCAGGATCATGTCGGCACGACAAGCACCGTTTCCGCCACCGTTCAGCTCAATGCGGGCGATGTAATGCGCTTTGACTGGGCTGTCAGCTGCCGTGAAGATTTCGAACGCCTCACCTTCTCCGTGAACGGAACCGAAGTTGCTGCAATCTCCGGACAAAACACCGATTTTGTGCCCTATAACTATGTTGCCGAAGCAGCAGGTGAATACACCTTCAGCTGGACTTATCACAAGGAGACCATGTGGACCGAAGGTCAGGATCGCGGCTATGTTAAAAATGTTTACGCCGGCGCACCCCTTCCGGATGAAATCGTTGAGTTTGCACCCGATGCCGTGACCGTCCGCAAGGGTCTCACCGCTCAGCTCAGCTGGACCGTCGCTCCCTACTATGCTTTCGATCAGTCCGTGACACTTACAAGCTCCGATGCAAGCATTGCTTCCGTTGATGCAAACGGCGTTGTACGCGGCGTTAACGAGGGCACCGCAGTCATCACCGCAACAACGGCACAGGGTCATACCGACACCTGCACCGTAACGGTTATTGCGCCCGTTCCGCATACGAAGATTTATGCTTACCAGACTCAAACAACGAACCTGATCTCCTTCTTTACGGATGATTCCGCCCACGTTCAGCAGCTTGGTGCATTCCCCGCTGACACTTACGCAATGACTTATGCGCACGGCGTTGTATACGGCATCGACAGTGAGAACAATTTCTTCACAAGCACGCCCGGTTCAACTCAGCGCACGATCATCGGACAGACCGGCACCGCAATGATCACCGCGATGGCATATAACTATGCGAACGGCAAAATCTATGCAGTCGGCTACACTCAGCAGAGCCGTTGGGATCTTTACGAAATCAACATGCAGACCGGTGCCGCAACCGTTATCGGACAGCCCGACACCGTGGATCGCGATCCCCTGTGGACATTCGCAATCACCACCGAGGGCAGGGCATACGGCATCACCGCAACCTCCGGCCTTCTGTACGAGGTAAACCTTGAAACCGCACAGGTTACCGAAATCGGCTTCACCGGCTGCCCCGGCGTCGGATTCTGTCAGTCCCTTGTTTATGACCATGACAACGGCATAATGTTCTGGGCGGCTTATTGGAAAGACGATGCAAACGGCCTGCGCGAAGTTAACCTTGAAACAGGCGAAAGCGTTTCGATCGGTGATATTCAGGATGCGGCACAGGTTTGCGGCGGCTACACCGTTCCCTCCTGGGACGATCCCACTCAGCCCTCAAACGTCACCGTCACCTTCAACTATATGGTAAACGGTGAATGGACGAGCACCGAAGTGACCGTTCCCGCAGGAACAACTCCCACTGCACCCGTTCCCGAGAACCAGCCCCATCAGCCCACGATGCTGATGTTCATCGGTTGGGATGTTGATTTTGCAAACGTTCAGCATGATATTACCGTCACCGCGCAGTATGCTGCTCTCGGCGACGTTGATATGAACGGCGAGATCCAAACCGCCGATGCACTCCTCATTGCACGCAATGCAATCGGTGTTGCGGAGCTGACCCCGGCGCAGATGATTCTTGCCGATGTTTACGGTTCGGACGGCGTCATCACCCTTAACGATGCTCTCGTTACAATGAGAATCTCTCTCGGAATGTAAACACGGTTCGGGAAAGCACCGAATTTCTTCCTTTCAAAACAGGATGAATCGGTGCGTTAGCAGAGCGGAAAATCCGACAGGATTTTCTTTATAAACCTCCTGTCCGACGGGAAGGGGCGGTTCGCCCGCCCTTTCCCCGGGCGCTCCTTTTAGAATTAGGAATTAGGAATTAGAAATTAGGCACGTTCTTTCTTTGAGTGATGTGCGGTTTGTGCAAGTTAAATGCGGCCGCGCTTGACACAACTGTCGCTTGCGGTTATAATGGAATCGACCAACATAATCTTGGTCTATTGCCCCCCATCGCGGGGATTGATACGTCATGCCTTCGGGTTTGTCCATGCCGGCAAACCTATTGCCCCCCATCGCGGGGATTGATACAACATGCAGTCTTTGCAAATTTCCACCCGCTGCTATTGCCCCCCATCGCGGGGATTGATACTCCTTCTCCGCAAACTCTTCCCATGCGCTTTCCCTATTGCCCCCCATCGCGGGGATTGATATCTTTTCGTAAGTCTTCTCGTTAATCATGGTTGCTATTGCCCCCCCATCGCGGGGATTGATACTTTATAATTTCCAACATTCGCATTATCAACCCCTATTGCCCCCCATTGCGGGGATTGATACGTAATATTTAAAGTCGGGATTGCCATTTACAGCTATTGCCCCCAATTGCGGGGATTGATACTCCATGCCGCGAGCGGTCAGCTGCTCAACAGCGGCACCCCTTCCACACTCTTCCATCCACCTTCCACACCCCCTCTTTGCGTTCCCCTCCCCACTTTCCATTCAGGCGAGGCGGCTTCTGCGATTCGAAAACGATTACAAAAAATATATTTGATTTAACTGTTGCACCCTCCCGAAAAAATGATATAATGTGCATGAACGAAAAAAATTAATGCATTTTGCATGAGATTCGGTTCGGAACGGAGAAAACCATGAAAAAAACTTTTAAGCATCTGTTCTCTGCGGCGATATGTGCAATTATGCTTTTCGCCTGCGTTTTCCCGAACTTTGCGGCGGCGGATACGGAGCTGAGCTCCTTTGATGCGGAAAAGCTGGAGGCTTTTTTTGCCCAGTCGGCAGGTGACGGAAGGCATAACTTCGATCATCCGGATTATGCAGGCGGGGTGTACGGAAGCTACACTGTCAGCAACTTTTCGGAAAGTCCCTGTGTCGGCATTGAGGACGGTGTCATTCGTTGGTTCGACTTTAACCCCGATGCAATGGGAAGCATTTTGCGCACTTCCCCGGTTTGGGATTTTCGCCCCCGCTTCTGCGGCGTTTTCGATTTGTCCGGAACATCGGTAACGAATGTTTACTCCCCGGTGCCGGGTCAAACGCATATTACGGCGGTGAACCTTGACGGCTGCGCAAACCTTGAGTGCCTTGAATTCGGCGATCAGAATGAATGCTTTGACATTTCCGCGCTGAATTGCCCGAACCTGAACATCATCGACCTTCGCACATATCACAGCGGGAATGTTGCCGTTCAGCCCAAGAGCTTTTCCGCTCCGGTCATGCTGAACACGCTCGGAAACGGCGGTGCGGGACTTTACGGCAGGGACGGAAGCTATGCACTGATCGCGCAGGGCGTTCGATACGACGAAAACGGGAACCTGATCGAAAACGACGGCTTCCTCGGCTGGTATGCGGACGGTCAGCTTCTTTCAACCGAAAGGGAAATGCAGCTTTCGGACGGGATCCGCGCAGCCGCCTGCTTTGCGGGTGACGTTAATGAGGACGGAGCGATAAATATGGCGGACGCACTGCTCATCATGCGCTGCGCAATGGAACTCGGCGGAGAGCTTCCCCTCAGGCTTGCGGATGCGGACAGAAACGGAAGCATAGGCATTCCGGATGCACTGCTTGCGGCAAGGGTTGCAATGGGAAACTGAATTAAAATTTAAAAAACTGTTCGCGGACATTGCTCGTTTCGGGAAAACGGCTGTTTCGGATTACCGGAAACACACCGGGGACGGAAAAATCACCGTGACATACTGATTTTACGGACATGAACCTTATTGATTTTATTATAATATTAATATTATCTGCGGCAATATGGCTGACGGCGTTTGCCGTTAAGAAGGGAAGTATTTGGAAATATGTTTTCGGAGCGGCGTTTACCGTATACCTGATGTGCGCTGCATCGATAACCGTTTTTCCGATACAGTTCAGCCCGACAATCAGAGCAATATTTGCGGAAGAAGGGTGGAAGATTACCGACTGCATAGTGCTTGTTCCGTTCAAAGACGGGATAACGGCGGATGATATTCTGAATGTTGCAATGACAGTTCCGTTCGGAGTTTTAATCACGTTGATAAGAAAGAAAACAACGTGGAAAAACGCGTTGGCTGCGGGTGCGGCTTTCGGAACGGCGACAGAATTGCTGCAATTGGCAATTGCGGCGATACAGGGGTTTTCGTTCAGGTATATCGATACGGCGGATATAATCTGCAACCTTGCGGGCACAATGCTCGGGTGGATGCTCACTGCCCTGCTTATCCGCTTTTTGCAAAAAAGCAAGCCGGCGAACGTCGGGGAAAAATCCCTGTATGCATACATTTCGGAAAAATGTGTGAAGCAGTGATTCCGTAAATGCGGAGCGGCTCAATGCGGGCGGTTCGGAACACGAACCATCGGCATTGAGCCGTTTTTTTATGCCGTTTTCGCATCGGAACGAACAAACGCAGTGTTTTCAGAACTTAATACACAAACCGAACGCACAACGTCAACATATGCTTGATTAAATATAAATATATTTGAAAAACCGCGCATTTCGGGGTTGACATCTTGACAACAACCTGTTAAACTGTGATACTGCATTATTATGGGTAAAATACGAATTTTTCGCCGCCGTCATGTGCGAAAGCATCGTTTAACGCTGTGGATCCCGCATTTTTTGCGCGGAACGGCAGCCCAAGGAACGCGCAGGCAGCGAATACCGCAGGCGGGGCTTCGGCCGCACTCAATGCGGCATTCCGAAAATGCGAACAATGCGTAAGACACGACACAATCAAGTTTTCTGCGGAGAGCCGCAGAGGTTAGGGGTGAAACAATGTTGCATAAAGTAAACGTGGGCAAGAAAACACGCATGAGCTTCTCCCGCATCAACGAAATTCTCGATATGCCCGACCTTATTGAGGTTCAAAAGGATTCATATCGTCAATTCATCGAAAAGGGTCTGGGCGAAGTTCTTGACGACATCTCTCCCATTAAGGACTTTTCGGAGCGGTTGGTGCTTGAATTTGTCGGCTACAAAATCGACGAATCAAAACCCAAGCGCAGCGTTGCGGAATGCAAGGAACGCGATGTTAACTATTGCGCGCCGCTGTATGTTATCGCGCGGCTTATCAATACCGAAACCGGTTCCGTGAAGCAGCAGGAAGTCTTCATGGGCGATTTCCCGCTCATGACGGAACAGGGCACGTTCGTCATCAACGGAGCGGAACGCGTCATTGTCAGCCAGCTCGTTCGCTCGCCCGGCGCATATTATACCGAAACCGTTGACAAAGTCGGCAGAAGGCTTTTCAATTCTCAGGTCATCCCCAACAGAGGCGCATGGCTTGAATACGAAACCGACAGCAACGAAATTCTTTACACAAAAATCGACCGCCAGCGCAAGCTCCACGTCACCACCCTCCTGCGCGCTCTCGGTTACAGCTCCGATGCGCAGATCCTTGAGCTGCTCGGCGAGGAAGAACGCCTTAAAAACACCCTTGAAAAGGACCCCACTCACGACACGGTTGAGGGTCTTATCGAAATATACAAACGCCAGCGTCCGGGCGAACCGCCCACCGAAGAGAGTGCGCGCAACCTTATGACCGCGCTGTTCTTTGACAAGCGCTACGATCTTGCCCGCGTCGGCAGATACAAATTCAACTATAAACTCGGCATTGGTGCGCGCCTTGAAGGCAAAACCGCCGCCGAAACCGTTGTTGACCCCCGCACGGGAGAGATCCTTGCGGAAGAAGGTCAGCTTATCGACCGTGAGCTTGCGTTCCGAATCGAGAACGCGGGTGTTCTCGGCGTGTATGTCGCCGTGAACGAAAAACGCATCCGCGTTGTCGGCAACCAATTTGTCGATGCGGCATGCTATCTTGACTTTGATCCTCTTGAAGTCGGCATCAACGAACATGTTTACTACCCCGTGCTGATGGATATGCTGGCTCAAAAAGAGGCTCTTTCCGACGACGAATTCAAAAAGCTTCTGCACGACAATGTGCTTGAACTCAGCCCGAGGCATATTCTGCCCGCGGATATGATCGCCTCCGTGAGTTACCTTATGGGTCTGCCCTACGGCATCGGCTTCTGCGATGATATCGACCATCTCGGCAAACGCCGCATTCGTTCCGTCGGCGAGCTGCTCCAGAACCAGATCCGCGTCGGCTTCACAAGGCTTGAGCGCGTTGTTCGCGAGCGCATGTCCATTCAGGACGTTGAAAGCACAATGCCGATAAACCTTATCAACATTCGCCCGGTAACGGCGGCCGTCAAAGAGTTTTTCGGTTCGTCCCAGCTGTCCCAGTTCATGGATCAGACGAACCCGCTTGCGGAGCTGACCCATAAGCGCAGGCTTTCCGCTCTCGGCCCCGGCGGTTTGAACCGCGACCGTGCAACGTTCGAAGTTCGCGACGTTCACTATTCTCATTACGGCAGAATGTGCCCTATCGAGACGCCCGAAGGCCCAAACATCGGCCTTATCAACTCCCTTGCAACCTATGCAAGAATAAATAAATACGGCTTCATCGAAGCTCCCTACCGCAAAATCGACAAGGAGAACCACTGCATCCTTGACGAGATCGTTTACCTCACCGCAACCGAGGAAAACGGCAAAATCATTGCCCAGGCAAACGAACCCACCGTCCGCAGCGAGGACGGCAGAGTTTGGTTCGAAAAGGAGCGTGTCGTTGCACGCAGGCTGGATCAGATAATCGAGGTGCGCAGCACCGATATCGACTATATGGACGTTTCCGCAAAGCAGCTCGTTTCGGTTGCAACGGCAATGATTCCCTTCCTCGAAAACGACGACGCAAACCGCGCCCTGATGGGCTCCAACATGCAGCGTCAGGCGGTTCCCCTGCTTGTGACCGAATCCCCGGCTGTCGGCACGGGCATGGAATACAAGGCGGCATACGACAGCGGCGTTCTTGTTCTTAACGAAGAAGCGGGCGTTGTTCGCTATGTTTCGGCAGATAAAGTCGTTGTTGAATCCGATTCCGACAGAAGCCTGCATACCTATCGCCTCATCAAGTTCAAACGCTCCAACCAGGGCACCTGCATCAACCAGCGCCCCGTTGTCGATGTCGGCGAACATCTTGAAAAAGGTGCGGTCATTGCAGACGGCGCATCCACCAAGGACGGCGAAATTGCTCTCGGCAAGAACATTCTCATCGGGTTCATGACTTGGGAGGGCTACAACTACGAGGACGCAGTTCTCATCAGCGAACAGCTTGTTCGCGACGATGTTTACACGTCACTCCATATCGAAGAACACGAAACCGAGGCACGCGACACAAAGCAGCTCGGTGCGGAAGAGATCACGCGCGATATCCCCAACGTCGGCGAAGAGGCACTGAAGGATCTTGACGAACGCGGCATCATCCGAATCGGTGCGGAGGTTCATTCCGGCGACATCCTTGTCGGCAAAGTCACGCCCAAGGGCGAGACGGAGCTCACCGCGGAGGAACGCCTGCTCAGGGCAATTTTCGGCGAAAAGGCGCGCGAGGTTCGCGACACCTCCCTGCGCGTTCCGCACGGCGAGGGCGGCGTTGTTGTTGACGTTCGCATTTTCAGCCGCGAAAACAAGGACGAACTCTCCCCCGGCGTTCATGAACTTGTCCGCGTTTATATTGCACAGAAGCGCAAAATCTCCGTCGGCGACAAGATGGCCGGCCGCCACGGCAACAAGGGTGTTATTTCAAGAATCCTTCCCGAAGAGGATATGCCCTTCCTGCCCGACGGTACTCCGCTTCAGATAGTTCTGAACCCGATGGGCGTTCCGTCGCGTATGAACATCGGCCAGATCCTCGAGCTGCATCTCGGCAAGGCCGCAAAGGGACTTAACATGAAGGTTGCAACTCCCGTTCTTGACGGCGCGGGCGAGGACGATATCAAAATGCTGCTTGCAATGTCAAACAAGTCCAACAAGCCCATGCAGGATCTTATGAAAATGACTGCGGGCGACGTGCTGAAGCTGATTGAACTTGCGGACTCCGACCCCGTTGTCGGTGAAAAATTCCGCGAGGCATACAAACACGAGGACGGAAAGACCGTGCTTTACGACGGCCGCAGCGGTGAACCCTTTGAGAACCGTGTTTCCGTCGGATATATGTACTACCTTAAGCTGCACCACCTTGTTGACGACAAGATCCATGCAAGAAGCACGGGTCCGTACTCACTGGTCACTCAGCAGCCTCTCGGCGGCAAGGCACAGTTCGGCGGACAGCGTTTCGGCGAAATGGAAGTCTGGGCACTTGAAGCATACGGTGCGGCAAACACCCTTCAGGAGATCCTGACCGTCAAGAGCGATGACGTCGTGGGCCGCGTAAAAACTTACGAAGCCATTGTCAACGGCGAAAACGTTCCCGAGCCGGGCGTTCCCGAGAGCTTTAAGGTTCTTATCAAAGAATTGCAGTCCCTTGGTCTTGATATCAAGGTTCTGTCCGAAAATAATGAAGAAATCGTTATCGGAGAGCTTACGGACGATGACGATGTAAGAGAGTTGGGCGTCAATATTGCCGGTTATGAAGATGCACCCGGCGGCATGCTCGGAGACGATGATGTCGATGACTTTAACTTCGGCGACGACGGTGAGGATGACGACGACAGCTATGAGGAAGACGAGCATGATGAATTCGACGGCTTCACCTTCGAGGACGCCGACGGTAACTACGAGGAATAAAGTAAAGTCGGAAGGGAGATAAGAACTTGTTTGAACTGACAAATTTCGATGCAATCCGAATCGGTCTTGCATCCCCCGAAAAGATCAGAGAATGGTCCCACGGTGAAGTTAAAAAACCCGAAACCATAAACTACAGGAGCCTTAAACCCGAGGCGGACGGCCTCTTCTGCGAACGTATTTTCGGACCGACGAAGGACTGGGAATGCCACTGCGGACGATATAAGCGGGTGCGCTACAAGGGCGTTGTCTGCGAAAAGTGCGGTGTTGAAGTTACGAGAGCAAAGGTGCGCAGAGAGCGCATGGGCCATATCGAACTTGCGGCTCCCGTATCCCATATCTGGTACTTCAAAGGCATACCGTGCCGCATGAAGATGCTGCTGGACATGTCCCCCCGCAATCTTGAAAAGGTACTTTACTTCGTCGCATTCGTCGTTACCGATCCCGGTGACACCCCGCTTGAATACAAGCAGCTGCTCACCGATGTTGAATACCGTCAGGCGCAGCGTGATTACGGCGCAAAGAGCTTCAAAGCGGGCATGGGTGCAGAGGCCATAAAGGAGCTTTTGCAGCAGCTCGATCTTGAAAAAACCGAAAAGGAGCTTCGTGAAGAAATCGCAAATTCCGGCGGACAGAAGCGCGTGAATGCGATTAAACGCCTTGAAGTCATCGAAGCTTTCATAAAGAGCGGAAACAAGCCCGAATGGATCATAATGGATGTTGTTCCGGTTATTCCGCCGGAGATCCGCCCCATGGTTCAGCTGGACGGCGGAAGGTTTGCGACAAGCGACCTTAACGACCTTTACCGAAGGGTCATCAACCGCAACAACCGCCTTAAAAGGCTGCTTGAGCTGCGCGCACCGGACATCATTGTTCGCAACGAAAAGCGCATGCTTCAGGAAGCTGTGGATGCACTTATCGACAACGGCAGGCGCGGGCGCCCGGTAACGGGTCCCGGCAACCGCCCGCTGAAGTCCCTTTCCGATATGCTGCGCGGCAAACAGGGA
>ERZ780119.401-NODE-401-length-10869-cov-4.38321_pt1 | contig 10869 bp, 9 predicted proteins | sample MGYA00433083_ERZ780119 | MGnify/ENA primary metagenome ERZ780119 (study PRJEB29588, sample SAMEA2149557) | human gut metagenome | biome: human gut; feature: human-associated habitat; material: faeces | place: Denmark | collected 2008/2010 ... | reverse complement strand
GTGGTTGTTGTACTCCGGGGGGTTGCCGGCGGTGACGACGATCCAGCCGTCAGGCACGCGGTGGCGGCCGAAGATCTTGTACTGCAGAAACTGCAGCATGGAAGGCGCAAGTGTCTCCGAAACGCAGTTGATCTCATCGAGGAAGAGGATGCCCTCCCGGAGCCCTGTCTCCTCCATCATATCGTAAACCGAGGCGATGATCTCGCTCATGGTGTATTCGGAAACGTCATACTCCCGTCCGCCGTAGTTCTTTTGAACGATGAACGGAAGGCCGAGCGCGGACTGGCGGGTATGATGCGTCATGGAATAGCTGATAAGCCCGACGCCGAGCTCCGAGGCGATCTGCTCCATGATCGCCGTTTTGCCGATGCCCGGAGGGCCCATCAGGAATACCGGCCTCTGCTTTTCGATCGGAATAGCGTACCCGCCGAATCCATCCTTCGTGAAATACGCCGTCATGGCGTTTTTGATCTGTTCTTTTGCTTCTTTGATGTTCATTAGACTATCCTCTGTCGCTCAGTGCTGTTCCTTCCATTCAAGCAGCAGCGCCTTGCACTTTTCCGCGCCGGCCTGCAGAGCCGGAACGAAATAATCGGTATCGAAGTTCTTCGCCGTGACCTTTTTCTCGTCGATATAGAAGGAAAGGGCTTTGGCGTCGTCCAGCTTGAAAATGAATGCTATTAGCTTTTTGCGCTTGGACATGCAGATCTTTTTATACTTTTCACATTCATCCGGGTCGGTATAGAACTCGCGCGCGGAAAGGAAGCCGCAAGCAGCCTGAACGTCGAGCTTTTCATCTATGAAGTATTGCAGCGGCATCGAAGGGGCAATTATCGTGCAAAGTTCATCACATTCGGCGAACGCTTTTTTACCTATGGTTTTCACGCCCTCCGGGATCACGACGCTTGTTAGGCTTGAGCAGCCAGTGAACGCCGAATCGCCTATGCTCGTCACGCTCGCCGGGATCACTACGCTTGTTAGGCTTGAGCATCTCCAGAACGCATCCTTGCCTATGCTCGTCACGCTCTCCGGGATCACGACGCTTGTAAGGCTCTTGCAGTACTTGAACGCCGAATCGCCTATGCTTGTCACGCCCTCCGGGATCACGATGCTCGCAAGGCTTGCGCAGTCATAGAACGCCCAATCGTTTATGCTCGTCACGCCCTCCGGAATCACGACGTCGGTTTTGCTTCCCTGATAGCTGTAAAGAACGTTTCTTATAATAACAAAGCCGTTTTCGTCCGCAAGCTTTTCACATCTGAAAAAAGCTCTGTCTCCGATCTCCGTCACACTCTCGGGTATCACGACTCCTGCAAGGCTGAAGCAGCCATAGAACGCCGAATCGCCTATGCTTGTCACACTGTCGGGGATAACGACGCTTGTAATGCTTGTGCAGCACGAGAACGCCGAATCGCCTATGCTTCTCACACTATCGGGGATCACGACGCTTGTAAGGCTTGTGCAGTCCGAGAACGCCATCCCGCCAATACTCGTCACGCCCTTCGGGATCACGACACTTGCAAGGCTTGAGCATCCCCAGAACGCCGTCCAGCCAATACTTGTCACGCCCTCCGGGATCACAACGCTTGTAAGGCTTGTGCAGCCCGTGAACGCCATATCGTCTATGCGTGTTACACCGTCCGGGATCACTACGTCCCCGCCGGGGCCTTGGTACTTAATGAGCACTCCGTTTTCGATCACAAAATCGTTGATGTTTGACATTTGTTTATCTCCTTTCGGTCTTCTTATATTTCATTCTTCCGCAGCACGAGCTTTATCGCCCACGGCGGAACTTCATAGTTGTTGATCTCGTTGTCGATAAATACGAACGCCGTCTCGTAGCCCGGCTTTTGCGCGGGAAACGCGCCGAAGCCGTCGGTGAAGTAGATCAGCCCCTTGAGATTTGCGAACTCCTTTTCCGCGATCAGCTTGTCCGCGTACTGAAACACCGGGCGGAAATCCGTGCCGCCGAGACCGCGGATCTGCATGGTTTTAATGTACCGGTCGAACTCCTCACGGTTCGCTATCTTCGCGTCCTCCTGAATATCGGCGTCGCACTGGATGATATGGACGTTGACCTTTGAAAAGAAGCTCTCGCTCTCCATAAGTATGTTATAGGTCTTCTGCAAAAACTTCTGCACGAGCTCGCCCGAGGTGGAGCCGGAGGTATCTATCGCGATCACGAACTCGCGGATGCGCTTCACGTCCTTGTATTCGAGCGGCTCGATCAGCGGCATTTTATCATAAAGCTTCAAGCCGTAGGTGTAGTAGACGTAATCGAATTCCTCGTCGTTGATCCTCATGACCTCGCCCATGACGGCGAATTTCTTCAGGAAAGCCGCGTAATCGTACTTTTCACGCGTGACCTCCTTCAAGTTCTGCGTCAGCGCGCCGCTTTCGAGGCCGCGCTGCTTGCCGAAGGTCTCCATGTCCACCTGCATGCGTTCCGCGATATCCTGCCAGACCTCGGCCATCGCCGCGCGGGATGAAGCAACTGACGCTTCGTTTTCGTTGTCTTCCTGCTCATCGCCGCTTCCCGATCCGCCGGAAAGGGAGACGCCGAGCTTTTCTTCCGCCTGGTCCCCGCTCATGTACCAAAGCGAGTGCGTATCGGAGTGGAATAGCTCCGCGATGCTCTTGAGCCTTTCGCGGTCGGCCCACCCGTCGCGCAGGAAGGCATAGATCTTTTCCGCGGTGACAAGCTTCAGCTCACCCTTGATCGCGTTGATGTATTCCGCCTGTTTCCCTTCCGCGCCGGTGCTTACGCAGCGCAGACCGAGCTCGGTTATCGTGTTCTCGACGGCTATGTCGCAGGCGACGTCCCAGTATTCCCGATCGAGGGACGGATCCATATACATATGCTTGAATACGCAGTGCATGACCATGTGCAGATAGTCCCGCACAGGGACCTCCTGCGCCTTCGCATAGCGTTTCAGAACGAAGCGCGGATCGTAAACGATGTGCTCCCCGTCCGTCATCAGCCCGCCGCAGTCCGCCGGGATGAGCCGGAACTGCCCGAGGGCGAGGTCGAGGAACCGCAGGTTCACGAGCAGTGTGTTCCTGGAAAGGTTCATTATGCTTTTTGCAATATCAAGCAGTTTTTCTTTATTGTCGTCCATATAAGTTCCTTTTTCTGCCGCTCGCCGGCAACGCCCCGTTCGCGGAGCATGGATTTATCCGCAAGCTATCTGTTCAAAAGCTCCTCGAGCCTTGCAATGTCGTCGTCGCCGAAAAGCTCCGGAGCGATGAAAGCCCGCCTGCAGGCGCGCTCGAAATCGGCGCGGCTGACGTTCGTGATACCCATCTTCAGTATCTCATCCGCAACTCTTTGAATATGCTCGTCAGTAAGGCCGTTATAGCCGGCCTCGTCGATCGCGCCGAGCATCCACGGTTCAAACGGTCTCACAGCGTATCCTCCTCTTCCGCGTGCGCGGCAACGGCGTCCTTCAGCATCTTCGTGTATTTTTCCACGGCGTGCGCAGGAGAAACGAGCTTTATCCTTCCGAAGAACTGGAATATCCATGCGTAGAAGGTCGGGCTGAGGCTGACCTCGGCGGTGAGGAGGAATGTCGAATCGTCGACGCGCTTTGTCTTCGCGTCCTCGCCGAAATGATCCAGCACGGAGTTCATGGCGGCTTTGTTGCACAGAAGCTCGACCCGTGTGCGCTCCGCGTCATAAAGATTGAAGGCCTTCTCCGCGAACTCGGCAATGCTGTACTCCTTCGGCTTCGGCACGGCGGGCTCGTCCAAAACAGTGGGCGTTTTCAAAATGCGGTCCACGCGGAAGGTTGCGACCTTGCCGTGTTTATCCGACCAACCCACCATATAATAGCAGTTGCCGTTCCAAGTGAGCGTATACGGGCTGAAAACGTAGGGCATGCCGCCGTTTTTCAGCTCGCGCCTCTTTGCCGCAGAGAACTCAAAATAGAGGAAGGATATCTTCCTCTTTTCATTTATGGCTTCGTTTATCGCGTCGACAAAATAATAGATGTGCTCGTTGTGCGGCTTTATCCTTTCGGAAATGGTGATATTCCTTTTAAGGCTCGCCGCGGTGTTCTTATCGGTAAGCTTAAGGAGTTTGCCCGCAAGCACCTTGCTCTTTTTTTCGGTTATGAACTTTGACGATTCGACCGCGTCGATCAAAAGCTTCAGCTCGGGAAGCTCGAAGAGGCGGTCGGATATGAAGTATTTATTCTGAGATGATTTGATCGTTTCAATGCCGTAACCCGCCGAAACGAGCGCGGCGATGTCGTTCTGTATGGTGATCCTGTAGGACTCCATACCCCAGCGCTCCTTTAAAAGCCTTTCGAGCTGGGCCGTGGTAATGGGGTGCTCCGGGCTCGATTCGTCCCTCAATAGTTCCAAAAGCCGCAGGAGCCGCAGCTTGCCGTCGTTTTTCATGTTTCGACCTCCTTTATTGCCGTCTTACCTGCATATTATACCATCCTGTTGTAAAAATGCAACATCGACCTGTCGCATTTTTGCGGCAGGACGGCACTCGGGCAAAGCGAAAGCCCCGGGAAATGCCCCGGGGCTTAGCCGTTCGGATGTTTATTGCTTTCGGTGTGATCGCTTAATACTCTTCGCCGTCCTCTTCGTCTTCGAAGTCTTCGTCGTCGGTCTAAATGTGGATCAGCAGTTCCTTGGGGCACTTTTCATCTCTCGTCGAGAGCCTTTTTCCGTTGGAATAGTGGAAATAGTTCTCACCATACCCATCAGGATAACTCCCCTCCACAAATTCAGGGTCACAATAATTAAACCGCACGTCGACCTGGAACATCGCTGTGCTGCTTTCATAATCGTATCCCTGATATTGATCTATCGCTTTCCCGATCGCCGCGTTAAGGTCATCCGGGATCGGAACGGGCACTTCTCCGTTCCATTTACTGTCATTGCGTGAAAATGGATCCCAGGGAACATCGCCGGAAACGATCAACCGGCAATCGTCATCCGTTCCCCTTTCGCTGATCCAGGGTTCATCCATCCAAACCACGCCCCAAACAAACGAATAGCAGGCGTTCTTTTTCCCCCTGACGTCGAAAATAGCTTGACACCAATTAGCCATGCTGTCCTCCTTTTCGCATTTTTGCGAGATGTGTATTTGCCCGGTTTCCCGTGCTTGACACCATTGTAGCATATATATATATATCAAGCACGTTTTTTCAAAATCCCTGCCTCTGGAGGTGCATTTTTGCGACAGCAGAAGGGTAGGCAAAACGAAAGCCCCGGGGATGCCCCGGGGCTTTGCCGTTCGGATCATTACAGATGTCAGCATGCCGGCTTAATAATAATCTTCTTCATCAAAATCATCTTCGTCATCCATGGGTTCGACCGTCACTCCGCCAAACCGATCAATGAACTGCTCTTCCGTTATGATCTTAATGCCAAGCCCGTTTGCCTTTGCGACCTTCTTTGACGCCGGATTGGTATCGTTTGTTATGAGATAATCCGTATCGGTGCTGACCGCGGACTGGAAGCTGCCGCCGGTGCACTCGATGTAGTGTTCCAGCTCTTCGATGCTCGCATATTTGCGGAGCTTTCCCGATGCGGAGAAGGTCACCGCCCAGCAGGGGGCGAGCTTTGACAGAATATTTCTGACTTTTTCCGATGAGTCGCAGTCATAGTCATCGAAGTCTATGTCGACGGTCTCGTAAGTTTCGGGTTCTATGCTTGCATCTCCGAAATCCGCGCGGCGTTCCTTCCCGCCAGAAAGCCGTATCATTTCAACATTCAGCATGGACTCTGCGTGGTCATAGCACCCCGCGATGATCTCGCCGTTTGATTCGGCCTCGATCTGTTTTTTGTTCTTCTTCAAAAAGTCGATCAGCTGCGCGTCATAGGTGCCATCCAAAAACCTTATGCAGCTGTTTACAAAACCTCCCGTGAATGCGGAGTACGGATCATCGAAGAGATCATCATCGAAGAGATCATAATAGGAGTCCCGGCTTTCAAGGATCCTGTGCGACAGCAGCAGCGCGAACGATCCCTGCCCGGCCGTCTCCCCGGGATGAGCCTTGATCCAGTCGTCAACGGTTTTCCCTGAGTATGAAATAATAACAAAGCTTTCTCCGTCCGATAAGTTGGTGAAATATTCCGTACCGGTCTTCATAACGGTTTCCTCCCTGCCGCTGTTCGCGGACTGTGTAGTTGTCCGGTTTCCCGGGCACAAAACATTGTATCATAATAGTACATATATATCAAGCCCGTTTCCGATAAAAACCCGCCTCCGCAGGCGCATTTTTGCGACAGGAAGGATTATTCTTCCGGGGAGCTTCCGCCTATTTTCCTGCAATCATTGACAAGCGCCCGGTTTCATGCTATAATTCCCTTATGATCTAATATATAAGGAGCTTCATATGCCCAATATGAACACGCCTCTGCCCGGGATAACTCCCGGGAACCGTCCAAAAGTGCTTTTCCTCGGGAACGGTATCAACCTCTGTTGGAACGGCACAAAATGGTCCGATATCATTTCCGGGTATGCGTCTGAAAGCGGCATAGAATATGATAAGGCTGTATTTGATAAGCTTCCCGCTACTCTGCAGATAGTAGCCGCAACGGGCGATCACATAAACAGCAATATGAGCAGCATGGCAGAAACGCTCCTTTCTGCGGAACTGTGTGATGAGCACAGATCGTTTCTTGGCGAAGTGCTTGCCCTTCCTTTCGATCAGATCATTACTACCAACTACACATACGAGCTTGAAAAAACCATGGAGCCGCGTTATTCCCGCGGAACAAGCAGGTTCAGCACGTTCTATTCCGTAGATAAGATCAGCAGAAGCAACGACCTTATGCTGCACCGATTCACAAAGCTTCCTTATGCGGGAGCCGACAAATACGTTTGGCATATCCACGGTATTGCGTATAAACCGAGCTCGATCATCATCGGCCATTATTACTATGGAAAGCTCGTATCGCAGATCCAGAGCTACGTGGGAAAGATGATGAGCCGATACAAAACAGCGGAAACTACTTCCGAAGAATACAAGCCTTTGAGTTGGATCGACTACTTCATGCTCGGTGACGTATATATGCTCGGCTTTGGTCTCGACCCCGCAGAGTTTGACGTCTGGTGGCTCGCATGCTGCAAAAAGCGCAATTCCCCAAACAGCAAGATCTGTTATTACAGTAAAGAGACCGCGCGGGAACAGGAGCTCCTTCTTAACGCTTATGGGCTGAAGAAGGTGAGCATCGAAGCGGACGGTTATCTGGAGTTTTACCGTAAGGCTTTGGAAAAGATCAAAACAGAGTTATAAAACGAGGGCCAACTGCCCGATGAAAACGGAGTCTATATGCTTAAAATCTTTGTTACAGGCGATAACCACATAGGCCTTAAATACGCCAGCCACGAGAAGGCTCAGGCGCTTGCTGCGAAGCGTATGGAGGCTTTCCCCGCGATGGTCGATGCGGCAAATCGCGAGGGCTGCGAGCTCTTCGTAATTACCGGCGACCTGTTCGAGAACACCCGCGTACCGAAAAAGGACGTTGTAAGCATTGTGGAAACGCTTGCCAGGTTCAGGGGAACGGCAGCGGTCCTGCCCGGGAATCACGACTTTTACGATCCCGAAGCGAAGGTCTGGCAGTATTTCACCGAGGCCATAAAGCAGTACGACAATATCATGCTGCTGACGGAGTATCGCCCCTACCGCGTCAATGCCGGCGAGTACGAGGCGACGCTGTTCCCCGCCCACTGCACGAGCCTGCATTCCGCGCCGGGCGAAAACAACCTCGGCTGGATAAAGGAAGCGGACGTCGCCTCCGAACCGGGATACCGCATCGGTATCGCCCATGGAGCCGTTGCCGGCGAGACTATAGATAACGAGGGCGCATACTTCCTTATGAAAAGGGAGGAGCTCGAAGCTATACCAATGGACGTGTGGCTCATCGGGCATACGCACGTTCCGTTTCCGAAGTCGCTTACCGACGATCTCGCACCAACCGACAGGATACTGAACGCGGGGACACACGCTCAGACAGACGTTAACTGCAATACAGAAGGGCTTTGCTTCATCGTGGGAATTAAAGAAGACCGAACTGTATGCGCAAAGCGATTCGTTTCGGGCAATATACGTTTTTACAGGAAGAGCATATCCCTTCGCGCGGGCGAAGCGATCGAGCAGATCGAGCGCGAGCTCGCCGGGCTGCCCGAGGGCAGCGCAGTCGATCTAATACTTGAGGGAGCCGTGACCGCGGAAGAATACGAGGCTCTGCCGGCAGATGTTGAAAGGCTGCTTTCCCGTTTTACCGAGGGCACGTACAGCATCAGCGCGGTTTCAAAGCTCATTTCAGAGGAGCTGATAGACGCAGAATTTCCCGAGACTTCGTTCCCGGCCATGCTTTTGAAGGCGCTCCTCGGTGAGCCGAAGGAGGCGCAGCTTACATACGAGCTGTTAAAATCGCTGAAGGAGGGCAAATAAATGAAGCTGAAGAGTATCTCATGCGATCAGTTTGCCGGTATACGCGACAGGAGCGTGGAATTCGGCGACGGCGTGAACGTTGTGGTCGGCGCGAATGAAAGCGGCAAAAGCACGCTCGTGGGGCTTATATCACGAACCCTCTTTCAGAACGTCAAGCTTGACAAGCGTTCGAACAAGGACTTTATCGAAAAGTATTTCCCCTCCGCGAAGCGCGGGGTTTCACTCGCAGGCGACTCGGTTGACGGAAAGCTGCGTTTTGAATCTGACGGCAGGAGCTATACCGTTTCAAAGGAGTGGGGCGCAGATCCTCGCTGCTCGCTCTCGACCGAGGATGGGATAATAAAAGATCAGGATTCCGTGAACGAGGCTCTGAAAGAGGCCTTGAAATACGGCGAGGGCGTTTATAAGGAGCTGCTGCTCTCCCCTCAGCGCGGCACTGACGACGCGCTTAAAACGCTCCTCGATTCGCCTGACGAGCTTGACGCAAAGCAGGATATTCTGAATGCCGCTTCCCTCGCTTTCCTTGAAACGGGCGGCGTAACGACCGACGCGATAGAGGAAGCCATTGATAAAAAGATCTCCGAGCTTTCTGGTAAGCATTGGGACCTTGAAAGAGGCGTGCCGGTAAAGAAGCTTGGCGGCCGCTGGGCAAAGGAGCTCGGCAAGCTTCACGAGGCGTATTATGCGCTTGAAGACGCGAAAGCGGTCATTGCCGAGAGGGACCGCCTTGAACGAGAGGCTGACAGGACCGCCGAGGCGTTTTCAAGGAATGACGAGGCAGCGCGAAAGGCCGAGAAGGAATACAACGATCTTAACGAATTCGCAAGCCGGCTCACGCTGATGAGCGAGCGAAAGAAAGCGGTTTCCCGCCTCGAAAGCGATCTTGACAAATTCAACCTCGTCATAAACGAATGGCCTCAGCTCGAAGCAGAGCTTATAAAGGCGCGTGCTCTGAAGGATGAAAAGGAACGCCGAGAACTTAAGGATAAATACGACAAAGCTGTGATGATAAACGCCGAAATCTCCGATGCGGAGACCGTTATCAATTCTACACTCTGTCCGGATCCGGCGGAGCTCAGTGCTGTTCGCGCATCGGAAAAGCGTATCGCCGCGCTTGAAAGCAAGCTCTGCGGTATGAACGTCTCGGCTGTGATCCGCATGTTTGGAGGGAATACCGTTGAAGTACGCTCGCTGCGGACCGGCGAGCTATTGGACCTTTCCGGCGATGAAGTCACTATCACCGAGGCTGTGAACGTGACCGTCCCTGGAGTGATGGAGATGCGTCTTGCTCCCGCGGACGTCGATACAGTCAGTATCGAAGCCGATATTACCAAGGAGCGCGACAGCCTCAATGCAGCATACGGGAAATACTCCGTAAGCAGCATAGAGGAAATGGACGCATTGAGGAGCCGAGTCAATACCGCGAGATCGAATGCCGATACCGCACGCATACGCCTTTCCGCGATCCTCGGAAAGAACACGTTCGCGGAGATCCGGAGCGCAGAATCAGACGATGTTCCCGTTCGCGGGGCGGATGAGATCGAAAAGGACATAGTTTCCCTCTGCGGGAAAGACGACGTCTCACGCTTCATAACCGAGAGGGAGACCAGGCTTGACGGCTATACGAAGGAATACGGCAGCATTTCCGAGCTGAAGGCAAAGGCCTTCGATACCGCGGCGGAGCTTGAAAAGGCAAGAAGGGCAGCCGAGGAAAGCGCGGATATCCCCGATGAATTAAAGGAAATCAAGGATCCCGAATCCAAGCTTGCCTATCTGAAGAACGCAATGGAGTTCCGGCGAGGCGAGCGTGAGAATGCGCTTAAGGACAAGACTGCCGCCGAAAGCAGGCTTTATACCCTGATAGAGAATACCGAGGGCGATCCCGCAGACGAGCTTGAAACGGCCCGGCGTGACTTCGATGAGAAGAAGCGCCTGCTCGATCACTGGCTCAATATCAAGCGCGTATTCGAAGAGCAGAAAAAGGGCGTCAGGAACGAGCCCATGCGCGATATAGCCGAGAGTCTTTCCGGATACCTTAACATCATTTCGGGCGGCAGCATAGCGTCGGTTTTCCCCGATCCTTCAAAGCTCGGCATGAATATTTACAGCCGCGACCGTGTGATGGATCACGGCAAGCTCTCGGAGGGCACGAAGGAGACCGTCTCGCTCGCTTTCCGCCTTGCCGTGCTCGATCATCTTTTCCCGGATGGCGGAGGTATTATGGTGCTCGATGACCCGTTGACCGATATGGATAAAACGCGCGCTGAGCGCTCCTGCGAGATAATAAAGGAGTGCGCGAAACGGCACCAGGTCATATTCCTCACCTGCCGCGATGAGTACTCCGAAATGCTCGGCGGGAAGAGGATAGATCTCTGATGCAAATACTGATATAGTTAAAGCCCCGGGAAATCCCCCGGGGCTTTGTAAGTATTATTGTTTTATCAGTCTC
>ERZ780119.365-NODE-365-length-11450-cov-3.19684_pt1 | contig 11450 bp, 8 predicted proteins | sample MGYA00433083_ERZ780119 | MGnify/ENA primary metagenome ERZ780119 (study PRJEB29588, sample SAMEA2149557) | human gut metagenome | biome: human gut; feature: human-associated habitat; material: faeces | place: Denmark | collected 2008/2010 ... | reverse complement strand
ATTATAACGAAATCGGAGACTTGGCAAAGGCAATACACAAAGCAGTTGACTATTGCATCGATGCAGACCATTTGCGCTCGTTTCTGATTCGAAACCGAGCGGAGGTAGAGCCTATGTTGTTATCAGAAGGTACGGTGGAAGAATACGTGGATAGTATGAACGAAGTCAAGGAGCAGGAAATTGAGCGACTGAAAAGAGAACTGTCGAGAGTAACTCAGGAAAAGAATGAGGCATTATCAAAAAGAGATAGTGAAATCGCTCGATTAAAAGCCTTATTTGCATCAAAAGAAAACAACTAATTAACACAGCAGGAGAAGTTATCATGTAGGGAGAACACAGGAAGTGTGCTCTCGAACTAAAATGAAAGCAAGAAATTCCAATCAATTGAAACTATATTTGCAAAGCAAATATTCTGTTTCAATTGATTGGAATTTCTTGCTAGACATTATTAGACCGGCAGTGATATAATATCTTATGTTATTTTAACTTAATAATTAAGAAAAGAGGAAATAGGATTATGGAGATTACATATTGCCCCAATTGTGGTCATCAAAACCAGCCGGGTTCGCGATTTTGTGAAGAGTGTGGCTGTGATTTGATTCAGGCGGCAGCGCAGCAAGAAGCGCAGATGGCACAGCAAATGCAGCAACAGAAACAAGTGCAGGCACAACAGGAAGCACAGGCACAGCAAAGAGTACAGGCAGCCAAACAGAACATGGCAGCACAAACATCTTTCAATAAGCCACAGAAACCGCAAAAGCAAAAGAGAAGTCATCTTGGATTAATTCTTGGAATAACGATTCCGGTAATTCTGATTGGTCTTGCTGCTATTTTGATTCTTACCGGTGTGATTAAGCTTCCATTTATGAATTCCGGGAAAAAGTTAGAAGGAACATGGTATGAGTTTGCTGCCACAACGCCGGAAGACGGGCTGCGGTCTCTGCATGATCTCGCTGTTTTGCAGGATAAAGAAGCGGATGATATCAGGTTGACAATGACGATTAATGCGGATGGTTCCGGTCAGATGATTGGAGGCGGAGAAGGCAGTAAAGTATTAAATTGGACGGAGTCGAATGACCGTTATACCATTACTTGCGATGGCATGATTTATACAGGAAATTTTGAGACAGATGACCAGTTTGTGATGACAGGAAGCGATGATGTGAAATTGCATTTTAGTCAAAACATTTCTCATCAGATTCCGAACCAGATTGAAGTAACACCTTCGCCAAGTCCATCGCCAACGCCTACACCGACACAGGATTCTTTCTGGGGTACAGAACCGACAGAAGCACCATCTGATGTTGGAGATAGTGAAGAATTTGAAGACTTTGATGATGCGGATGAGGACATTGAGGATGATGATACTGCGGTTGATGATGATACTTACATATTTCCAAACAGTGATACTGAGTATTTAACAAAAAGTGATTTAAGCGGTATGAGTAAATCCGAAATCAATCTTGCAAAAAATGAATTATATGCAAGACATGGACGCAAATTCAAATCCAAGGAACTTCAGGAATATTTTGAAAGCAAAGACTGGTATGTTCCAAAATATTCTCCGAAACAGTGGGATAAAAAAGGCGATACCTTTTTCTTTAATAAGTATGAAATTAAGAACCGTGACTTGTTGAAGAAATACGAAAACAAATAAATCCATAGGGGGCAGAATTAATGAAAGAAATTGCATGTGATGTTTTATTTGAAAAAGGACATACAATTGCAGAAAAAATTTTTGAGGGAGTGACCTATCCGTATGAGGTGCTTCCAAAGATTAGTGAGTTTATTTTAGAACTTGGAAAAACATTGCCGGCAGATAAGTTTGAGTGCAGAGAGGATAATATCTGGATTGCGAAATCTGCTAGTGTTGCACCGTCTGCATACATTCATGGTCCGGCGATTATTGATGAAGAGGCGGAAATCCGTCACTGTGCATTTATCCGAGGAAATGCCATTGTTGGAAAAGGCGCAGTTGTTGGAAATTCAACCGAGTTGAAAAACGTCATCTTATTTGATAAGGTTCAGGTTCCTCATTATAACTATGTAGGAGATTCGGTTTTGGGATTTAAGTCCCATATGGGAGCCGGCTCCATTACATCCAATGTAAAATCGGACAAAACTTTGGTTGTAATTAAATCCGGTGAGGGAAAAATTGAAACCGGTCTGAAAAAAATGGGAGCGATTTTGGGAGACTGTGTGGAAGTTGGATGTGGCAGTATTTTAAATCCGGGTTCTATTATCGGAGCAAACAGCAATGTATATCCATTGTCCAGTGTTCGAGGAGTGATACCGGCTGGCAGCATTTACAAAAAACAGGGCGAAGTCGTCTCGAAACATTGACAAAGATGTCGAAATATTGTATGCTTTTTAAGTATAGGAACAAAATTCTGAAAGGAGTTATGACATGATTTATTCACAAGAAGTAGAAAACATGTGCCCAGTTGCTCAGGGTGTGAACCATGGTTGTGCACCGATTCCAGAAGAAGCAAAATGGGTAAAGGCAAAAGAAGTTAAAGATATCTCTGGTTTGACACATGGTGTAGGCTGGTGTGCACCTCAGCAGGGAGCATGCAAACTTACATTGAATGTAAAAGAGGGTATTATTCAGGAAGCTTTGGTTGAGACTATCGGATGTTCCGGTATGACTCATTCCGCAGCTATGGCATCTGAGATTCTTCCGGGAAGAACGGTTATGGAAGCTTTGAATACTGACCTTGTATGTGACGCTATCAACACTGCTATGAGAGAGTTGTTCTTGCAGATTGTATATGGTAGAACACAGAGTGCATTCTCAGAAGATGGTTTGCCAATTGGTGCTGGTTTGGAAGACCTTGGTAAAGGACTTCGTTCTCAGGTTGGTACGATGTATGGTACATTGAAAAAAGGTCCTCGTTACTTAGAGATGGCAGAAGGTTATGTTACCGGAATCGCTCTCGATGAGGAAGACATGATTATTGGTTACAAATTTGTAAGTCTTGGTAAAATGACAGATTTCATCAAAAAAGGTGATGACCCAAATACTGCTTACGAGAAAGCTTGCGGACAGTATGGCCGTGTAGATGATGCAGTTAAAATCATCGACCCTAGAACAGATGAAGTTCTTAAATAAATAGAGGAGGATAGAATAATGGCTTTATTTGAATCATATGAAAGAAGAATTGATAAAATCAATGGCGTATTAGCTGAGTATGGTATCTCCTCTATCGAAGAAGCAGAGAAGATTACGAAAGACGCTGGTTTGAATGTATATGACCAGATTAAAGGTATTCAGCCAATTTGTTTTGAAAATGCTTGCTGGGCATATACAGTAGGTGCTGCAATTGCAATCAAAAAAGGATGCAAGAGAGCAGCAGATGCAGCAGCAGCAATCGGTATCGGACTTCAGGCATTTTGTATTCCTGGTTCAGTAGCTGATACACGTAAAGTAGGTCTTGGACATGGTAACCTTGGTAAAATGCTTTTGGAAGAAGAGACAGAGTGTTTCTGTTTCCTTGCAGGACATGAGTCCTTTGCCGCAGCAGAAGGTGCTATCGGTATCGCTGAGAAGGCAAACAAAGTTCGTAAGAAACCGCTTCGCGTTATTTTGAACGGTCTTGGAAAAGATGCAGCACAGATTATTTCCCGTATTAACGGATTCACATTCGTTGAGACAGAGTATGACCCATATAAGAACGAAGTAAAAGAAGTATTCCGTAAATCTTATTCGGAAGGTCTTCGTGCTAAAGTTAACTGCTATGGAGCAAACGACGTTCAGGAAGGTGTTGCTATCATGCACAAAGAGGGCGTAGACGTATCCATTACAGGTAACTCTACAAACCCTACCCGTTTCCAGCATCCGGTTGCAGGAACATACAAGAAAGAGTGTATTGAACAGGGCAAGAAGTACTTCTCCGTAGCATCCGGTGGTGGTACAGGACGTACACTTCACCCGGATAACATGGCAGCCGGTCCTGCTTCTTATGGTATGACGGATACATTGGGACGTATGCACAGTGATGCACAGTTTGCTGGTTCTTCTTCTGTACCTGCTCACGTAGAGATGATGGGACTTATCGGTGCCGGCAACAACCCAATGGGTTGATATGAAAGTAGCCGTAGCCGTTTCCATCCAGGAAGCAGCAGAAGCTGGTAAATTCTAATTCTGGAAATATTATTTACAGATAATAAATTATAGTGAGAGGAACTTGTCAATTTGTTTTGACAAGTTCCTCTCATTTACTTTAACAAATTTACAGACAAAAGTTTGTAAGTTATTTCTAAAATTCATATCATTAGCGTTCCAGTAATTTAACAGAATCCGGTTATCTTCACGTGGGTTTTGAGTGCGTCAGCAGGAGGTACTGGTAGTTTCAGTACCCCTGCTGCTACGCATCTCAACAAGCGAGAGCGCCCACGAGAAGGTAACCGGATTCTGTTAAATTACGGAAATATATAATATGAATTTACTTCTTTAACTTCCTTATCTTCCCGGAAGCAATTTCCTTCCACAAAGTAGGATGGAACAGAAGGAGAAGCGGGAATAACTCCAATCGTCCGGCAAGCATATCAAACATCAGGACAAATTTGGAAAATCCGCTAAACAATCCGAAGTTCTGGGTAGGGCCGACTAGTTCAAGACCGGGACCAATATTATTAATTGTAGCTGCCACGGCAGTAAAGTTCGTAATTAAGTCATTGCCATCAAAGGAAATTGCAAATACAGAAAACGCGAACAGAATCATAAAGGTAATAAAATACACATTTGTCGCACGTACTACCTCATGTTCTACTGTTTTGTGCTCAAAATTGATTTTTTTGATGCTTTTTGGATGAATATAAGCATTCAATTCTTTTTTTACAGTCTTGCAAAGAATGACAAAACGTGACACCTTGATTCCGCCTCCGGTACTGCCTGCACAAGCACCGACAAACATCAAGAGAATTAATATCGTTTTACATGTCTGTGACCATAGGTTAAAATCAATGGTTGAATAACCGGTTGTTGTAATGATGGATGCCACCTGGAAAGAAGCGTGGCGCAGTGCATCAAAAATACCGGCAGAGGTATGGAGAATCTGCATAGTGATAATTGCGATGGAAGCGAAGATGATTAAAAAGTAATATCTGACTTCTTCCATGCGGAATGCCTTTTTAAATTTACGGTATAAAATCAGGTAAAAGGCATTAAAATTCACACCAAACAAAATCATAAAAATAGTAACAACCCATTGTAAATAAGCCGAATAACTGCCCATACTGTCATTTTTAATTCCAAAACCACCGGTCCCTGCTGTACCAAAACTGATGGTGAGGGAATCAAACAAAGGCATGTTACCAAGGAGAAGTAAAACAATCTCAATGATGGTGAGTGTCAAATAAATAACATAAAGAATCCGTGCAGTTGAACGGACTTTTGGTACCAGTTTTTCCACAGATGGTCCCGGGCTTTCTGCGCGCATCAGATTTATATGCGAACCGCCGCTCAGTGGAATGACAGCAAGCAAAAAGACCAGAACACCCATGCCGCCAACCCAGTGTGTGAAACTGCGCCAGAAAAGCGAGCAGTGGGAAAGTGCTTCCACATTATTTAAAACACTGGCTCCGGTTGTTGTGAAACCGGAAATGGTTTCAAACAAAGCATCCGGTACGGATGTGATTTCACCGGTCAGTAAAAATGGAATGGAACCAAAAAAACTGAGTACAATCCAGCTTAAGGATGTGGCAACACAGCCTTCTTTTAAATAAAAAACATGATTTTTCGGTTTCCGGAAAGAGAGGAGTACACCAAGGAAGATGCACAGAGCGGAAACAGAAAGATAACATAACCCCTCCGGTTCGCGGTAAATAGCAGCTACAATGGAAGGAATCAGTAAAAGTGCTGCCTCAATCTTTAAAATATATCCGACAATATAGCGGATAATTGATGTATTCATAATTCATTAACTCCTTATAATATCCTGTATATTATCTAAACCGGTATGGGTTGTAACAATCATAACGGTGTCACCAACTTCAATGGTGTCCAAACCACTTGGAATTTGAACCTTGCCGTTTCGATAGATAAAGGAAACCAGCAAATCATTTTTTAACATCAAATCTTTTAGTGGAATACCGGTAACAGAAGATGGTTCATCAACACAAAATTCAATGGCTTCTGCGCGGTTATCAAACATATGATATAAAGTTTCAATATTACTGTTTGTCGAATTCTTTTTCGCACGTACATAGGCAATAATCGCTTCGGATGTAATGTAACGTGGATATATTACACTTCCCAAATCCAGCTTACTAATTACATTTTTAAAAGTGCTTCGATTGATTTTAGTTATCAATTTTGCATTGGAAACTTGTTTTGCATGGAGTGTCAGCATAATATTTTCCTCATCAATACCGGTCAATGGAATAAATGCCTGTGCATATTCAATTCCCTCTTCACGTAAAACTTCCTCATCCGTGCCGTCTCCATTAATAATAATTGCTTCCGGCAGTAAAATACTTAATTCCTCGCAGCGTTCCTTGTTCTGTTCAATGATTTTTACATCGATTCCCATGGCAATTAACTGTTTGGCTAAATAGTAAGAAGCTTTTCCACCACCGACAATCATAGCATCTTTTACCTGTTTGGTTTTAAAGCCGATTTTTTTCAGAAAACTGCGGATATGGCGTCTTGGAGCAACAAAAGAAACAATATCGTCCTTTGCCATTTGGAAATTACCGCCTGGGATATAAACTTCACCTTCACGTTCGATGGCGCAGATAAGAATATCATTTGTAATACTTTTTCCTAAGGTGGCAATTGTCATTCCGTCTAATAAATTTCCCTCCGGAATTTTAAATTTTACAATTTCTGCCTGACCATGAGCAAAAGAGTTTACTTCTAACGCTGTTGGCAGATAAAGAATACGGGCTGTCTCAAGGGAAGCTTCTAATTCCGGATTAATAATCATGGTGAGACCAAGTTTTTCTCTTAGGTATCCGGCTTCTTTGCTGTAATCCGGTGTGCGGACACGGGCAATCGCAGCACAGTCTCCGACTTGTTTGGCAACTGTACAGCATAACAGGTTTAATTCATCAGAAGCTGTTACCGCAATAATTAAATCAGCGTTTTCAATTCCGGCCTCCATCTGTACACTATAACTGGCACCATTTCCGACCAGCCCCATAATATCATACAGATTGGACATTTCCTGAACCTTCGCTGCATTTTTATCAATAATGGTAATGTCATGGCCTTCTTTGCTTAATTGCTCGATTAGGGTCATTCCCACTTTCCCACATCCAACAATAATAATATTCAAGCCATTTTTTGATTGTATCTTATTACTGATTTTCATAATAATCTATACCTCCAAAAGTCTGTATCTATTATAGCACGAACGAAAAAAAATACAACCATAGGAATATGATCGTAAATGTCACATTTTAACATGGTATTGTCACAAAAAAATATAGAAAAAATAGAGAAAAAATAGTACGATAGAGAAAAAATAGGAGGACTGTATACATGAACTTAAAGAAACCGCCGATGGGCTGGAATAGTTATGATTATTATGACACAACCGTAAATGAGGAGCAGGTTCGGGGAAACGCTGATTATATGGCGGCTCACTTAAAGGAATACGGATGGGAATATGTAGTTGTTGATATTGCCTGGTATTCCTATGAGGCCGGCGAGCAGAGAGAGCGCTTTCAGTATGTTCCGTTCTGCCATGTGGAGATGGATGAATATAGTCGTTTACTGCCATGTGTTAAACGCTTTCCATCCTCTGCCGATGGCAAAGGTTTTGGCCCATTGGCGGATTATGTGCACGGGCTTGGACTGAAATTTGGAATTCATATTATGAGAGGAATTCCACGTCAGGCAGCATATCAAAGGACAAAAATTCTTGGCACCGATAAAACAGCAAATGAAATTGCAGACGCTTATTCGATTTGCGGATGGAATCCCGATATGTATGGCGTAACACCGGGTGTTGAGGGGGCGCAGGAGTATTATGATTCCATTGTTTCTCTTTATGCGGACTGGGGAGTTGATTTTATTAAATGTGACGACATCTGTCGTATGGATGCAGATTCCTCCAAAGAGGAGATTAAAATGCTTCATCGGGCGATTGAAAAATGTGGCAGAGATATTGTATTAAGTTTGTCCCCGGGACCGGCACTTGTAGAGGAAAATGAGTTTTATCATGAAAATGCAAATATGTGGCGCATTACCGATGATTTGTGGGATAATTGGGAATCGCTTCGTGATATGTTTGACCGTTGTCACAACTGGCAGGGGCTGACCAGAGAAGGTGGATATCCGGACTGCGATATGCTTCCGTTTGGAATGATTGGAAAGGGGTTTGGCGATGAAAGAAAGTCAGCACTTACCTATGATGAGCAGAAGACAATGATGACACTTTGGTGTATATTCCAGTCACCGCTTATGCTCGGGGCAGAATTAACCAAATTGGGTGAAGAAACATTATCGCTGTTATGCAACCAAAAGGTACTTGCATTGTTTGAGCTACCGGCAGGACAGGCAAAAGAGATAATTAGAGATGATACGGTGATTGTATGGAAAACAGGAGATTATGCGGCCATTTTCAATGTATCAGGTTTTGACTGCATGGTAAATATCAGTGAATTACTTGAGATTCAGGAAAAAGAATTTGCAAATGACTTATGGACAGGAGAAAAAATCCAAACAAATCAAAAGACAGCAATTTCTGCACATGGCTGCGTTCTTTTGGAAATTTAGTATTAAAAAAGCAAGTCTGCTTATGAGGCTTGCTTTTTTGTTATCTTGATTATTTTGCTGTTGTAAACCAAGTGTAAGTGTTCTTACCGGTCTGAATACGGTAAGTATATGGGGCAAATCCTTTATTTACCAAGACTGCTTTGCCACAAGTTATCGTGTTGCCCGGAGATAACAGCACCTGACCTAAATCATCGACATCTTCAAAGAAGAATCCCCAATCTAAGTTTGTCATCTGTTTTGTAGAGTTTGCTCCGAAGATATTGTAGTAGTAATTAAAAACATCTTTTGCCTTAATTGTCTGTGTACCCGAATGATAGGTAATCTTAAAGCGGAAATACAAATATTCCTCATTTGATTTTGGAACTAAATTAGATGAATTCTTTTTTGCTAATTTAGCGGATTCGGCACCGGAAGCAAAGGACTCTAACTGCATGGAAATTTTTCCGATTTTTTTGCCTTCTTCATAGAAGGTAAAGGAATTGTTGTTATAAGCGGACTTTGGACTTGACTTTGTTCCTTTCCCAAGTGATCGGTTTTTTACTGTCAACCGGCAAATCAGCTTTTTGCTGCCAATTTTTGCTGTGATTTTAGCCTTTCCCGCTTTTTTTGCAACTACTTTTCCTTTGGAAGAAACGGTTGCAACGGATTTTTTACCGGAAGTCCATTTTACCTTGCCGGAAGCTTTTTTTACTTTTAATGTGTAATTACTTCCAATATAAAGTGTTAATTTGGATTTATTTAGCTTTGGTGCCACTGCTTTTGCAGTCGAGACATCAGTCAATGTGCCGAGCAGCAAAACGGCGGTTAGTATTTTAGCCATCTGTTTTCTCATTTTGTGTCCCTCCTTGACTTAATTATCTGTATTCTACACCATAAATGTGGAAAAGACAAGGCGGATAGGAACTTTTTGTGGCAAAATATGTGTAATTATGCTAAGATAGGGATAGATTTGTGGTAGGAAAGGAAAGAATTACAATTATGTCAGTTATTGGAAAAGATCATATAAGAAATTTTTGTATTGTAGCACATATTGACCATGGAAAATCAACGCTTGCCGACCGTATTATTGAACGGACCGGACTGCTTACAAGCCGTGAGATGCAGGCACAGGTGCTTGACAACATGGAATTGGAACGTGAACGTGGAATTACGATTAAATCACAGGCAGTTCGTCTGGCGTACACGGCAAAAAACGGTGAAGAATATTTGTTTAACCTGATTGATACACCGGGACACGTGGATTTCAATTATGAGGTATCAAGAAGTCTGGCGGCGTGTGAGGGCGCCATTTTGATTGTCGATGCGGCACAGGGAATTGAGGCACAGACGTTAGCAAACTGTTATCTGGCAATTGACCATGATTTGGAAATTATGCCGGTTATCAATAAAATTGATTTGCCGAGTGCTGACCCGGACCGTGTAAAAAATGAAATTGAGGATGTCATTGGAATTGAGGCACAGGATGCCCCATTGATTTCCGCAAAATTAGGAACGAACATTGAAGAAGTGTTGGAGCAGATTGTGAAAAAAATACCGGCACCGCAGGGTGATGATACAGCACCGCTTAAGGCTTTAGTTTTTGATTCTGTTTATGATTCCTATAAAGGGGTTATTATTTTCTGTCGCTTATTTGACGGTACCGTGAAAAAGGGAACGAAAATTCACATGATGGCGACCGGTTTGGAAGAAGAAGTGGTTGAAGTGGGTACTTTTGGTGCCGGTCAGTTTATTCCCTGCGAAGAATTGACCGCGGGCATGGTTGGCTATATTACTGCTAGTTTGAAAAATGTAGAGGGAACACGTGTCGGTGATACCGTAACAGATGCTGAAAATCCATGCAAAGAGGCACTGCCGGGATATAAAAAAGTAATGCCGATGGTTTACTGTGGTCTTTATCCGGCCGATGGTGCCAAATATCAGGATTTGCGCGATGCACTGGAGAAATTGCAGTTAAATGATGCTTCGTTACAGTTTGAGGCAGAGACTTCGATTGCTCTTGGATTTGGTTTCCGCTGTGGATTTTTAGGACTTTTGCATTTGGAAGTTATTCAGGAGCGTTTAGAGAGAGAATATAATCTGGATTTGGTTACGACAGCACCGGGTGTTGTTTACCATGTCTATAAAACAAATGGGGAAATGGTTGAAGTGACGAATCCTTCAAACCTCCCGGATCCATCCGAAATTGAGCATATGGAAGAACCGGTTGTGGATGCAGAGATTATGGTGACGACAGAATTTGTGGGAGCCATTATGAAACTTTGTCAGGAAAGACGTGGTGTCTATCAGGGGATGGAATATATGGAAGAGACACGTGCGCTTTTGAAGTATACACTGCCGTTGAATGAAATTATTTACGACTTTTTTGATTCATTAAAATCGCGTTCCCGTGGTTACGCTTCCTTTGATTATGAGATGAAGGGCTATGAGACAGCAAGTCTTGTGAAGTTAAATATTTTGATTAACAAAGAGGAAGTCGATGCGCTGTCATTTATTGTGCATGAAAGTTCTGCTTATGAGCGTGGAAGAAAGATGTGCCAGAAATTGAAAAATGAAATTCCGAGACATCTTTTTGAAATTCCGATTCAGGCAGCCATTGGAAATAAAGTAATTGCCCGTGAAACGGTAAAGGCGGTGCGGAAAGATGTTCTTGCCAAATGCTATGGCGGTGACATTTCCCGTAAAAGAAAACTTCTTGAAAAGCAGAAGGAAGGAAAGAAGAGAATGC
>ERZ780119.350-NODE-350-length-11663-cov-2.80849_pt1 | contig 11663 bp, 3 predicted proteins | sample MGYA00433083_ERZ780119 | MGnify/ENA primary metagenome ERZ780119 (study PRJEB29588, sample SAMEA2149557) | human gut metagenome | biome: human gut; feature: human-associated habitat; material: faeces | place: Denmark | collected 2008/2010 ... | reverse complement strand
CGTCGCTGCCGATACCAACTGACTAGATACGGCCCATGCAAATTCCTTTCTTGCCTGTGCCTTTTGCTCCTTTGTTCCGATTTTGTTTTTTGCATACAGATTACATGCCGCGTCATATAAGATGCCACCATTCTGCATACGCTGTGTCATAAACATAAACATTACTTTTTTTATTTTGCTAGGGTCGCGCAAATAATCTGGTCTCTGCATTACTGTATAGTTCGGCTGTGTATCTTCCACGCATCGATTAAAAACTTCCGCCACCTGACGATAATATGCATCAGTCCCCTTTTTCAATGCCGTATAATTTACATCTACATAGTATTGTGACGCATACCAAAGCCGTCCAACTGTCGCCACATCAACTTTCTGTATCATATTCTTTACTTCTCTTACCACCGGCATGCGATTTGTAAGACTATTCAAAGTATCAATATCCGCCATTTCCTGCGTGGAATTTCCTTTGTTTCGATACCATAAAAGTGGTGTATATTTGGCAATCAATTCTCTGTCTGCGCTACTGATAGGAAGTCCGTGTTTACCACCTCTGGCAAGTGCTTTCATAACCGGTTCCCATCCCAAAGTAGCAACCGCAGTCGGATAAGATGCCGCCTGTTTCATAATAACTGACCAGTTTCCAGTCAGAACTGCTCCAGCAAAATTTCCCCGAAGCATATCAAAGACCGTCGATTCTCCCGCCCTTGCATTCTGCAAATCAGCGAGTAGGTTATCAATATACTTCGTTGCCATTCTTCCCCATACATCCTGCATTGCCTTATGAACAGTATCATCTTGTACCATTACAGATTTCGCAGATACATCAGCACTATCCGCATCAGTAACTTTCCACGTAGCTCCATTATATACTTTATTAAAGTTACGAATCGGAATCGCAAGACCGCCAAACTCCGATGTCATTTTCAAAGAACGCTGCGCTGTGTCAATTATACTCTCCATTACCAATGGCTTAACAGATTGTACACGCTCCTTCAAAAATCCGGCTCCCTCTAAAGTCTTATCCATTTTCAAACTAGTAATATCCGTAGTTACATAGTTCTTATCAACAGAAATCGGATAATAATTCTTCTCATTTGCTTTTTTAAATCCGTACAACTCCATTGAGGTTTCATTAATCACACTACCGGTGTACTCGTGGAACAACTTTTTAAAGGCATGAAGAACCTTTTTCTCTTCCGGGGACATGGCATCTTCCATCGCCTGAATTTTTGCAGAGGTTACCCCTTTTGCTAATTTTGTTTTATCATAAGCACCTTTTTTGTCCCCCTTCAAATATAAGTCCATATTTGGCATAGTGACGCCACCATAAACCATATGTCGTAAATTGTCCTTATTCATACCATGCATTACAAGAGCCATACGCATTCCTTTTGTCACTTTTACTTTCTTACCATCTTCATAAACAAGACCAGTGTCAACCATTCCCTGCTTCTTATCAAAAGTTTTCATCAGTTTTACCACATTTTCATCCTGCATTACATCGGCAAGAATAGCTTCTCCTTGCTGCTGAATTGTCAGCATTTTACGCTGTCCTTCATTTAATTCTTTCCATTCCTGCATAAACTCTCCATCCGCGTATCCGGTAATCCGGCGAAATGCACGATAGGAATTTAGAGATTTCAATGCATACTCAGGCAGTTTTCTTATGACTTTATGCGTACTCATAAATGAACTTACACCTTTTGCCGAACGTACTTCCCGAATTACCTGTTCTGCTGCCTTTGTCGCATCAATTTCTCCTTCTTTGCGAATTAATTCGGTTGCCCTCCGGATTGTTTTGTATACCGTTTTCATCGCATCATAAACCTCATTTAATTCCTCGGAAGATAAATCATAAATGCTATTTCCATCAGTCTTAAATTTATTAGTAATACGCTGTAGTTCATAAGCAATATCAGCATCATACTCGGATGCATAGTTATAATCGGAATCTTTTTTCATTGCTTCAAAATGCTGTCTCGCATCATCTAACGCATTATATAATTGAGTTCCTTCTTTCGCGCCTAAATTGACAGCCTCGCACACATCAATTACAGACCGAACCAAATCTTGTGGCACATACATCCCCTCTTTTGGTTTCATCAGCATTTGTCTCATCTGCTTATGCAAACGACGAATCTTATTCTTTGCTTCTGTCTGTTTTTTCTGCTCCGATAAATTCTTACGGTACTGACGATTCTCAATCTTCATTTCCGCTATCTTTTTCACCTGACTCTTTTTCAACCGCTCAATGTAACGCTTTTGCTTATCAATCTCATACTGATACTTACGAATCAGTTCTCCGTTTTGTGTCGTCTCAATCACATTTGCATAATCATGTATCTTAGCATACGCCTCTCGGATTCTCTGATTCTTATTCTTTATCTGATCATCCATACTGACTTTCAAGCCTTCCAAAAATTGTTTCTCACACTCTTTCCGATAATCCTGCAGCATGGTAAGATATACCCGATTTGCCTCTTTCCATTCACGCTCCACTGCCGCATCCGCTTTATCCTTAAAAGTTGCTTTTTGTGGCACATTGCTCATTTCCTTATAAATGTTTAATGCAAGGTCATAAGATGCCTGCTCAATATCTTCCCCATAAGCATTTCGATAAGTTGGTCGCAATCCGTCTAATACCGTCATAACCTCTGCTATCATATCACCATCATTGGTATCCGCCTTAAATAACTCCGGATACTTCTCGCTTAACTCTCCCCAAACCTGTTCAAGAGTCGTCCCCTCCGAAACAATTCTAAGCCGTCCGAAATTACTCTTGCGAAACTCTCCCATACTTCCATACATGTAATTTACTTCACTTTTCTGGGCTTCCGACAACGCAAGTTTTGTTTTACGGAAATACTCTCGTAAATCTTTGTACTCGTTATACAGTGTCATATCTTTTGCTGTGCTTTTTTCAAGGACACCTCGTGCAATTTCAGAAGTAATCTTTAATGCCTCTTTATAATCCGCACCCTCTTCATTCATATAAGCATACAGTTTTGTCAGGTTATCCCGAAATGTTTCTGTATCAAAGGACGAATGATATTTTTTCAATATTTTTTTACATACTACCTCTACACGTGCCGGTTCCGGAATAGTTTTCTTTCCCGGCTTAAATTCACTCTCCAGCGTTTGAATCACCTGACGCAAATATTTGTTCTCCTCCACAAGACTTTCCTCAGTGGACATCGTTTCCGAAAGAGAATGTCGTAAGTGATCTGTTTTTTCTGACACACTTATGGAATATTTTTTTCCTTTCGGAGATAAAATATTATTGACAATTTCCTTGTAACGTGCTAAATTGTCACTATAATCCTGATGAAGTAAGTTCCCTCGGAATTGGACCGTTGGACCCACTGCTTTATCAGGATTTGTTTTTATTATCCTATCCTCGCTCTCTGCTCTTTTAATATATCTTTCAATTGAATCTTTACCATACATGCTTAGCATTATATTGGCATCAACTGTAGCAACTCCTGTTCTTCCCACTCCATTGGGCTTAACTGCCACCACTATAACATTTTCCTGCGAATCCGTAATCGAAGACACCAACACTAAATCCGCACTATTTTTATCCATGTTCGATTTTATCATCATAACCGGTTTCTCAATATCTTTTAGCACCTGCATAAATTTATCTTTTCCTAGATTATGATAATTCCGAATTCCCTTATATCGTCCTTCCTTTCTCGCTTCTTCCGAATTGATTACACTATATACATGTCGGTTCGTCATCAGCATCGGCAATTGGGACCAGCCTATCTCCTGCATGGCTTTTGGTGTCTCTCCCAGATAGACATGGGTGTAATTATTCGGTACCCGGTCTTCCAATACCTTGTCTATCTGTTCTTCCACATCTACTTTGACGGAGTACCGTATATCTTTATTCACTTTTGTCGGATTTTCATTCGTAGTAGCTTTAATCTGTTCGCTATAAAAAGGAATGACAACCTGATGTACATCTCCACCTTGTTTTCCACCTTTATCTATGATTCCGTCATATCCGTTTTCAATCAACACATTTGTTACATAATCTGGTATACTTGTCCACGCTTTTGTAGTTCCATTCTTTCTGTCGTCTTTTACTCGTTCAACGAATTCCATTGGTTCCATATTATTTTTGTCCCACATATCTGCATTATTACCGGTTCCCTTTTTCGCTTTTCTCGCTGCCTTTTCTATTTCATCCATCATTGCATCGGATATATTTTCCGCATCAAAAGGATTGGTGATGTTCAAATACACCTCATATACTTTTTCTTCCCGATATTCCGGATCCAAATATTCCACGTCCGTTATTCCAACCAAAGCAAGAACATCCTTAAACCATGCCTCTTCGCCATATAAATCTCCTGACTGCAGCCAAGCATCTACTAGCGCTTCCAATACATTGCCTTTATGTTCTCGCATCAGATAGGAATCAAAATTACCGTTTCCAGTCGTTGTTCCTTCGTCATATATAATATTTTCATATTCATCATCAATCCGAATATGTCCTGCCTTATCTTGAATATTTTTCTTTTCCAAAGGCGACAATCTGTCCCAGAGTTCACATACCGAGATATCTTCTCCATCTACCTTCACGCGAAATTGAGTAAAATAACTATCATATCTCTCATCATACTCTATGGATGTATCAGACTTATCTTTTGAATACCTTTCTGCAATTCCTTTGTCATCCGTAAAATATGCCATCGGGCCAGAGGTTGCTCTGTCCGGATTAAAATAGTAGCCTACTCTATCTGCTCTCGCCGTACCATGATACATAACTTTTAGTTTGCCGTCTTTATCCAGCACTTTACTGTCTTTGAAATACTCCTTCTGACCATTTGACAGTTTCTTCCCCTCTGAATCCATTGTTGGTACACGTAATGAGCGCCGTATTTCCTCACGCAACTTCTGCACACGTGCATCCTGCTTCTGTTGTGCTTCTCTTGCTGCGTTCAACTGTTCCTCCGACAACATACTCTTTGGCACATATTTCAGAAATTCACCGTATTCCGAATTGACACTCTTAATTATCTGTGCTACACTCACTTCAATAGGAGATTGCTGAGCCGTAGCTGTCTGGTTTTTCCAGGGGCCTACGACCATGACGCTTTCTCCTATTTTATTTAATGTCACTTCCATTCGGATAGTATTATCTCCTCCCATTCTCTCTTTCGCAATTATTTCAACAGGAATTACTCCTGTTCCTTCCTTGTATGCTCCAAGCATAACATATATATTTTTTACACTATGCTCGTCTCTTCTTGTCCCCTTATAAATATCATCATGAATAACAATAGGTACTGCATTCTCTATAATATCTCTTGTATGATACATCATCTGAACGATATCGTTTGCTTTACCATATGCCTGCTTACTCTTGTGTACACTCTCATTGGTACTTCCCTTGGAATACTTGAATTCCAAGTTACCATTTCGATACGTCCCCTCCAATTCAAACTTATCATGAAGCACCTTGAAGAATTTACCAAATTTATAAGGAATCATTTTTTCCAGATTTGCCTTTTCATTAGCTGTCATTGGCATTTCTCTATTTTCCACCTTTATCGTCTCACGCTCAAGCTCCTCAGCACGTTCTGACTCACTCATGCCAACTGACACACTATACCTGCTCTTCACTTCATTCGAAGATATATCCTCGCTCGTAGCTTTATACAGTTCCCCCGCTTTATCTACAGCATCCATAAACAGCTTACGGATTTCCTCCTTTTGTTCCACTTTCAGTTCTGCTGCCAGTCTGGCCGCTTTTGTCATAGGAGTATCATCAATATATTTTTTTATCTTTTCAAATACATGCTTTACCAAATCTGCAATTTTCTTAAATACATTCTTCTTTTCATTTACATCCAGCTTCGTATCTTTCATTACCCAGTCAATAAAGTTTTTTGCCCCGACTTCATCATAAAACACACCACTGACAGCATCGTTGATTAACTCTCCAGCGGCATCCTCATAACTTTTTTCACCTTCCACCTGCTCATAGGCTCTTTGATAAGATTCAATTAAGGCATGGATATCCTCTGCTCCATGTTTCTCTACTAGGTAATTAAGCATCACTCCCATTAATTTCTGATACTCTTTTTCCGACATTACCGATGCAAATTCCAAAGATTCATGTATCACTACACCAAATTTATTTTCTGCATCTTCCGCAAATGCCATCTGTCCTCTATCCATATTCAATAAACCATTTACCGTATCTGCATCTTTATCTGTGAGGGTATTTAAATCCAATACATCCAATCCGGTTTTCTTTGCCAATTCTTTTTTCACGCGAACAAAGCTATCCTTATCCTCCGAAGCATAGCGGTAATCTTGATATTCACCTTTTCCTTTTTTTTGCGCCGGCGCAACTTTGTTTTCTGCCTCTGCTGCCTTTGCGTTTTCTCCATGTGCCTTTCCTAATTCATACGCAAGACGCATTGCTCCCTTGTCACTCATTATACGAAATGACTTAGACGCCTGCATCATTTTATCAAAACTGATACTTCCCAATCTTCCCATGCGATATGCCATACGAAAATTATTTGCATAAACACCGGCATTATCCTTACCATTGTAATAATCTACAAGTGCCGTTGCCGCAGCCGCATTATCCATCTTTGATGCAATGTTAAACAAATCCTGTGTCCCTTCATCCTGAAAAGACAAGTCCGCAAGATTTACTACCTCGCCATCCGTAGTCTCTACTGTAGCCGATTCTTTTCCAATTTCTCGGAATCCTTTCACCTTGACCTGTTCATCGGATGCCGTAAATGCTGCATTCTCTGTCTTTCTAAAATTGGCATTGGTAACATTTTCTGACGGTGCAACATTTCTTTTTTCGACTTCAAGGTCACTCGCAACATTCTGCTTTGCCTTTTCCAGCTGTAGTTCTTGTACCTCAACCGGTCGTTGATTCCGTTCCATTTCCTCATCAAGATTCACACTATCGGATGTAGCATCCATATTAGCAATAGCATCTTCCTCCTGCTCTGACACGGATTCATTCTGCACCACCTCTCTTTTTTGATTAAGAGATACCGTTCTTTTCATCGCATTAGAAACAGAGGCATCCATAATGTCATACAATGCCTGCCGCTCGGATTCGAATTTTGCATATTTACTCTTTTTAGCTAACTCCTGTGCTTTCTCACGTGCCATCTGGTCGATTTCTACTCCCAGACTATCCGGCACACCACGAATGGCATCTTCATACGCCCTTGCAAGTTCTCCACTGGTTCTCGCTTCCGTAAAATTGTTTTCTACATTTTCCATGATGTCTACTGAAATTTTACCATACTTTTCCGTATCATCTTTTGCTTTCTCATAGGTATCCATACCCTTTTCTGCAGCATATGTAAGTAAATCTGCTCCTTCGTTTCCCTCTGCAATTGATGTCCCATTCTTTTTCACTAATGACTGATACTGTACTTTCGAGTACACATTCGCATAGGTACCAAAAAGACCACCTGAAAAAGCCCCTGCTGCCGTGTCTTCGCCCACCTGTATCCAGAAGTCTTTCCGTGCATTTTTCTTTGCCTCATCCTTTGACATTCCCTGTTGGATATAATTTTTAACATTTTCATTATACTCACTTTTACTTCCATTAACTGCACGGTCGACAAATGCATTTGCAAAGTCCGAAGCAGCCTCTTCTGACCCTTCTACCGCCCCCTGCTTTACAAGGTTCTTTGCAAAATCACGAAACTGTTTTGGATTTGTTGTTTTTAACGCTTCAAAACTATCCAGTGAAAACTTTTCGCTTGCCCACTCTGCCAAACCGGCTCCCAATCCGGTAATCAAAGACTGTCCGGCACTTCCTGTTCTCTCATAGGTGTCCATGTACGATTGATTTGCGGCATTTGCTCCCATCAACGCACTAGCTGCCCCACCTGCTAACTTGGTTCCCTTAAATCCTTTCGTCACAAGAATATCCGCAGCAGAATCAACCGTGGACATTCCGGCGTTATAGACAAACTTACCAATATCATTATCAATACCTTCGGATACTGTCTGTCTTACATTGTTCGTATAAGAACTGTATGGGTGGCTGGCATGATTAATGGGATAAGACTTATCTGATGATAGGTTTTTAACCGCATGATTTACATCCTCTGCAAGTTCCAACGGTGAAAGCAAGTTTGACCCCACACTTAACGCACTGGATACTACCGGGTGTTCGTCTGCTATTTTTTTTATACCTTCATCCCATACCTCCTGTTCTTTATTATCAGTGTTAATGTTCTCGCTATCGATAATGTAATCTACATCAATTCCTTTTTCTTTTAATTCCTTTAACCTAGGAAATTTTTCATATGCTTGTGACAAAAACCCCGGAATGATACTTGCTTCCAGTTTGCCCTGTATCGTCGGCACTAAATTGTTTACTAAATGTTTTTTATCTGCACTGTATTTTCTTTTCTCTACCCACACATAATCTGCTGCCTTTTTTACTAACTGCTTATCGGCATCCCCCAGCTTGTCATATTCATGCTCCAGTTCTACTCGTGGCTGATTACTTTCCAGTTCTGACATATACTCGACATTATCCTGGTACTTATTCCACAAACTGGTGTATTCCTTGTAATCTTCCCACGATACACCTTTTTTCCCTAACTTTTCCTCAAAATCTTTTGGCTGAACTTTTTCCCATTCTCCCGAAAATCCCCGTTTAAACAAACCACTATCTGCGATTCTGGACTTAAACAAGTCTTTATTTTCCTTTACATTTGCAAGCGTTCTCTGTAGTTCATCATATCCCATCAAGGATGGGTCCTTATATTTATTGCCTGTGGAAGTATAAAATTTTTGATTTTTTCTTTTCTCTAATTCCTTTTCTTTCTTCTCCTCCAGTTCTCTCTGCTTTCTTCTCTGCTGTTCCTGTTTTTCCCTTTGTTCCCGTCTCGGAATTTCCGACAGCATATTATTTTCTGCCTTTGCTGCATTGCGAATCAGCATATTGGTTCTCTTATACTTTTCGCTGTTCTTTTGCGTTCTTTCTTTAATTTCTACTGCTTTCTCTGCCAATCGGCGATAGCGTGATTCTGACTGATTCGTATAGTCGGTATCCGAATACTTTTTATCCTCACCATAATAAGAATCAGCCTTTGCTCTGGTCTCACTTGCTATTTTTTGTCCCTGCATATCTCTTTCATACAACTTGTCCTGACTCTCAAAATAATTTGATATAATACTCCCGGAACCGGATGCATGATTATTCTGTTTCTTTTTCTTATTTGCCATAATATATATTCTCCTTACTTTTTCTTTTTGCTTTTCTTTGAGGACTGTTTCTTTTTGTTTTTATTCACCTGTTTTTCCAAATAGTCATTGTAAGAGCCTACTGTCTGTAACTCCCTGCTGCTAGGCAGATTTCGCATAAAATCAACATAGGATAATGTAGCCTTCGCATCTGCTCCGGCCGCCACTGCACTGTCATAGGTTGGATATTTGCTTAACCCTCTCGTAGTAGTTCCATCAGAGGTTATATATGTCGGTAAATCTTTTGCTGTATATCCCAATAAAACACTCCATACATAATTGCTTTGATCAGCAGATAACACGCCACTCTTTTCCATATTGTTCAAATATTCTGCGATACCCTGCGTGTCATTGTTCTTAGCCAATTCCTTAACCTTCGACTTAATATCCGTTGGAATCTTAATCCCACTGGTTGAAGATGCCCCTTTGCCCGACGCACTTCGTTTACTAGCGGATGCAGCAGCAGCCTTAGCTTTTTTTGATAACTGGTAATCCTTATTCTGCCAGTAATTGGATGCGTTCTGCTGCTGTCTCCACTGGCTGTTGCCATTTTGCTGTTCATACTTCCACTGCTGATTAGATACATTCGCAGTATAGTTGTTAAAATCGTTATTATATGCCGCATCATATCGATTCGCATAATAGTTTCTGTCATCCTGCCAATCGCCAACCTTGTCCCGATACTTCGCATAATCACTTTCGTCAAGTCCCTGATACATGGACAAGTCGGATCTCTGATTATCCAAATCCGTCTGATAACGGTTGTACGCTGCCTCGTACAAACTAGGAATTATATTATTCAAGGCTGACATGTTTTCCTGATACGCAAGGTTGCCGGCCGTAGCCGCATAAGAGTTTCCATATCCTCCGGACAACGCGGCCGCCTGCGCCGTTGCATTCTGCATCCCTAACTGTGCCTGCCTCTGATACTGGTCCTTATAATTCTGATACAAAGCATCCTTTGTATAGTCATAGGAAAAACCTTTGCGATTTGCAATCGCATCCGCCAATCCGGTTATCTGTGTTCCATACTTACTGGTATAAGCTGCCGGCCTTGCCTTCTCCGTCTTTTGCAACGTACTCTTTGCGGCGTTTACTGCTTTCGATGGCGTATAAGACTTTATTGTCGGTGTCTTCACAGTTGTTGCTTTGGTGATTGTTATTTTACTGCTACTGCTCTTCTTTTTCGCCATAATCCTCATCCTCCTCTTCTATGATGGGTTCCTCTACCACCGGTTCCGAACCCCATATTGCAAACACGGCATTTACCACATTTTCTGTCTGCTCCTTCAACAATTCTTCTCTTCCGGATACGGAATTGAGATAGGTTCGTCTATGATTCTCTCCAACCTGAGATTTCACTTCTCCATCAATTAGTACCTTTCTTGTTAAGATGCTCACACTCTCTGTCGACAACATATCTACCGTTTTTTCTTCGTTAATTTCCATTTCAATACCTCCTCGTTAAGCCTTTTTATACCAACCATATACATACCAACTGTCATATGTTTTTCCAGACGCGTATGCCCCATTTTTAACATAATAGGAACTGCTGCCACTAATTTCATTAAATGGAGCATTTGTTCCACTACTACCTGAAACAACACCAATCGGATAAACCTGAGATGGCCGATTATGATTAGGTTCATATGGCAGTCCACTGATATGGTGACAGGCATAACTGCTGGTTGTCAGTATCATAGCCTCAACGAAAACAATATTTCCAACTCTATAATAATTTCCCATAGCCGCTGCAATTGACGTTTTAATCTCATTACTTGTTGTGTTAAATAATCTAGGCGTCCACTGTCCTTCTTCATAACTCATTCCGGCATCACCTTTTTCTCCCTTTTCACCTTGGTCGCCTTTCTCACCACGAGATGGTTTTCCAGTATCCAAAGTATCTAAATACCAATTTCCATTATCACCTATCGTCGGCGTAATTCCATTCTCGCCATCTTCCCCCGGCTCCCCCTTTAACTCTCCGCTATTTAATTTCTTTACCATATTGTCTGCAATCTCTTTTGCTTCCTTTGCCATCTTTACAGTTTCCTGCACTTGACTAAATTTCTTTTCTGTCTCAGAAGTCATATTATCCAGTTCAAGATTATTTAAGATATAACTTAAATTATCTATCAGACGTATTATCCATGAATTCAACTTCTGAATATTTTTTCCATCCATACCATCTAATTGGATAGGGTCAAATTGCAACGTGGCCATTAATATCCCCCCTGTTCCAAAACTTTGGAAATGCTGTAAACCCTTGCATCCCCTTTCCCTCTTAACCGGATTCTCATATGATCACATCGAATCGGAAATATGGGTATTTCAAAACTCCGCATTGTTACAAAAGCCTGCAAATAAAAAGTCAAGGCTAAATTGAAGAACATTGAAAATTTTATACA
>ERZ780119.340-NODE-340-length-11913-cov-4.46635_pt1 | contig 11913 bp, 10 predicted proteins | sample MGYA00433083_ERZ780119 | MGnify/ENA primary metagenome ERZ780119 (study PRJEB29588, sample SAMEA2149557) | human gut metagenome | biome: human gut; feature: human-associated habitat; material: faeces | place: Denmark | collected 2008/2010 ... | reverse complement strand
AAAAAAGGACAGAGAATATATAAAAAGGCTCCACACCGGAGCCGTAACCGTTGCGGACGGCAGCATAAGGCCGGATGGCGGCAACATTCGACTCACGCTGATATCAAGCACGGGAGAAGTTATTTATGATACCAAGTCTGATGCACAGACCATGGAGAATCATATTGATCGCCGGGAAATACGTGATGCAATGAACGGCGGGTACGGTATGAGCCGTCGATATTCTTCGACGCTTACGCAAAAAACTATTTATTGCGCGAAAATGCTCAAAGACGGTTCATTCCTGCGTATTTCAACGGAAAGCGCTTCCGTTCCTGCGCTTGTACTCGGCATGATACAACCGATGATTTTTGTTGCGGTGATTGCGGTTATTCTGTCCGCCGTGCTGGCACACAGGATGGCAAAACGTATTGTTACTCCGCTGAATGAGCTTAATCTTGATACTCCGCTTGAGAACAACGAAACGTATCCCGAAATATCACCCCTGCTGACACGGATTGATGTTCAACATAAAAAAATCGAGCGTCAGATTCGGGAACTTCAGCGAAAGAATGATGAGTTGCAACAGATTACCGAAAGCATGAACGAGGCACTTGTAATGCTGGATGTTAACGGCTGTGTGCTTGGAATCAATTCTGCTGCGAGACAGCTTTTTGAGGTTGATAATTCTTGTATCGGCAGCGATTTTCTGACCGTTGACCGCAATCCGGAGTTCAACAGGCGGATAATGAATGCATTTGCAGGCAGCAATGAAACGTTTAACCTTCAGAAACACGGACGCGAATACAAGGTCGACATAAGCAGAGTCGAGTCCGGCGAAAATCTTGCGGGAATTCTCCTGCTTGCGTTTGATGTTACCGAGCAGGCAGAAACGGAAAAAATGCGCCGCGAGTTCACGGCGAATGTTTCTCATGAGCTGAAGACGCCGCTTCAATCCATAATGGGCAGCGCGGAGCTTATTGAGAACGGACTTGTCAAACCGGAGGATATGCCGCATTTCATTAAGAACATACGCACCGAGTCTGCACGGCTTGTTGCGCTGATAGAAGACATAATCAGATTATCACGCCTTGATGAAGGTGTGGAAATCCCGAAGACAGAGGTTGACATTTTGAACGTGGCAACGGAAACGGCGGAGCTTCTCCGCGGCAATGCTGAGGCAAAGAATGTTTCCGTAAAGGTACACGGCAGAAGCGCGGTCGTTTTCGGAGTTGACAGGCTTATATATGAAATTGCCTATAATCTCTGTGAAAATGCCGTGAAGTATAATATTCCGGGAGGTACTGTGGATATAGGTGTTGATGCAAGAAAAGGCAAGGCTCTGCTTACGGTTCGCGACACCGGTATAGGGATTCCCAAGGAGCAGCAGTCACGGGTGTTTGAACGTTTTTATCGGGTTGACAAAAGCCGCTCGAAGGACTCCGGCGGGACGGGACTCGGCCTGTCCATTGTGAAACATGCGGCAGCCTACCATAATGCGGAGTTGACTCTTGAAAGTGTTCCCGGAAAAGGGACTTGCGTAACTGTTGCTTTTCCGCTGTACGACGGCAGTGAAAACGCGGAATAAGAGCATGTCAGTCGCGAACGTTCAATCGCAATCCGACAGTCATCAATGTATCTGCATACAAAATGGGAAGAAATTCTCCTCAGCCCAATGCAGGGCTGAGGGGGGTTTTGTATAACGGACAAAAACAGCAAAACCGGCATGAGCTTTTCGTTCGTGCCGGTTTTGCCTGTACCTGTGTATAAAAAGAAAAGAACAGATGCTTTCTGAACAGAATCAGTATTAAAGGGGAGTGTCCTCGGTCAAATCTTCAACAACAAGAACTTCACGTTGTGTGGGCCTTGAAGCGGATGAAGCAGCCGGTTTTGCGGATGCCGGGGCAGGGGAGACGGTTTTATCCGCACCGGAGGGGACGGTTCCGTCGCGTCTTGCTTCAAAGAACTTTTTGGCAACCTGAGGGAAGAGTGCGTAACTCAGAACGTCTTCTTCGGATTGTGCAAGGTCACCAAGCTCTTTGCGGTATGTGTCAAGCTCGGGCTTTAACAAATCTGCCGGTCGGCATGTGATGACTTTATCATTGCCGATGGCCTTTTTACGAACAGCTTCGTTGACTTTGCCGGGCAGCCTTCCGTATTCTCCGCGCAGAACCGCTTTGGATTCCTTTGTAAACATTTTATAGCGTTCACCTGCGAGCACATTCAGAACGGCCTGCGAGCCGACGATCTGGCTTGTCGGAGTGACGAGCGGCGGATAGCCGAAATCTTTGCGTACACGAGGAACTTCCGCAAGAACATCATAATATTTATCCTCGGCGTTTGCCTGTTTGAGCTGAGAAATAAGGTTGGAAAGCATTCCGCCGGGAACCTGATAAATCAGAGTGTTTGTGTCAACCGAAAGCACCTTCGGATCAAGGAAGCCGTCACGCTTAAGTCTGTCGGCGACAGTGCGGAAGTGTTTTGCGGCTTCACTGAGTTTTTCAAGATCAAGCCCTGTATCATACTCCGTTCCTTTGAGCGTTGCGACCAAGCTCTCGGTTGCGGGTTGGCTTGTGCCGTTGCCGAGGGGCGAGAGAGCCGTGTCAACAATGTCAACACCTGCAAATGCAGCCATGAGAAGCGTCATATCGCCCGTGCCCGTTGTGTTGTGGGTGTGGAGGTGAATCGGAACGTTAATTTCAGCCTTGAGCCTTTTAACAAGATTGTATGCGGGCATCGGCAGAAGCAAGTTTGCCATATCCTTGATACAAATCGAGTCGGCACCCATTTGAACGAGCTCTTTCGCAAGTTTAACGAAATAATCTTCGTTATGGACGGGACTGATTGTGTAGCTCAGTGCAGGTTCACAGTGTCCGCCGTATTTTTTTGTGAATTTAATTGCGGATTCCAAATTACGAATGTCGTTGAGTGCATCGAAAATTCGAATAACATCAATTCCGTTTTCAATTGCTTTACGGCAGAATTGTTCAACAACATCATCCGCATAGTGCTTATATCCCAAAATGTTCTGTCCGCGGAACAGCATTTGAAGGCGTGTATGCGGGAGTGCTTTTTTGAGCTTTCGGAGACGTTCCCACGGATCTTCATTCAAAAAACGGAGGCAGGAATCAAAAGTTGCACCGCCCCAGCATTCAAGAGACCAGTATCCCATGCTGTCCAGAATTTCGCAGGCGGGAAGCATCTCTTCTGTGCGCATTCTCGTTGCGGCTTGGGATTGATGCGCATCGCGCAGTATAGTATCTGTAATGAATAACTTTGACATTTTCTTTAACCTCATTAAATCATGCGCCCCGATTCCATTCGGTGCAGAGCCTTAAGCCGAACCGCACGGCGGGGCGCGAAAAATCAATAATATCAGCCGAACAGGGAAAGAAATACGCCGGCAGCAATTGCAGAGCCGATTACACCCGCAACGTTAGGACCCATTGCGTGCATAAGCAGGAAATTGCCGGGATTCTCTTTTTGCCCTACAACCTGCGAAACTCGTGCCGCCATCGGGACTGCGGAAACACCTGCCGAACCGATAAGCGGATTGATTTTCCCGCCGGAGAGGAAGTTCATGAGCTTTGCAAGCAGAATGCCGCCGATAGTGCCGAATATGAATGCGCAGATGCCCATTGCAAGGATGCCGAGAGTTTCAAACGACAGGAAAGCAGTGGCCGTTGCTGTCGCTCCGACACTTGTGCCGAGAAAAATCGTGACAATGTTGCAAAGTTCGTTCTGTGCGGTCTTGGAAAGTCTTTCCGTGACGCCGCATTCGCGCAGAAGGTTGCCGAGCATAAGCATACCGACGAGGGAAGCTGCGGACGGAACAAGGAGTGCAACCGCGATGGTGACAACGATCGGGAACACAATGCGTTCGGTTTTGCTGACCGGGCGAAGCTGTTCCATTACGATGGAACGTTCCTTGCGGGTTGTCAGCAGTTTCATGAACGGAGGCTGAATAACGGGAACGAGTGCCATGTAAGAATAAGCCGCAATGGCAATCGGCCCGAGCTTATCCGGAGCAAGACGGGATGTTACAAAAATTGCAGTAGGACCGTCCGCACCGCCGATGATGCCGATGGAGGCCGCAAGGTTATCATCAAAACCGAAAATCAGCCTTGCGCCGAGGTAAGCGACAAATATGCCGAGCTGAGCTGCCGCACCGAGGAGCAGACTCTTGGGATTTGCGATCAACGGACCGAAATCCGTCATTGCACCGACGCCGAGGAAGATGAGCGACGGGTAAATGCCGAGCTTGACTCCGAGATAGAGGTAGTCGATTAACCCGCCTTTTTGTGTGAGCATTTGCCAGTTGACATGTCCGCCGGAAAATATTTCGGCATTATACAGTCCTGCACCGGGAAGGTTTGTTAAGAGCATTCCGAATGCAATGGGAAGCAGCAGCAAAGGCTCGAACTTTTTAACGATTGCAAGATAGAGCAGGAAACAGGCAACAACGATCATAACAGCGTATTTCCAGGCACCCGGTTGGGTGAAGAAAGCAGCAAAACCCGTTTCAAGCGCAAAATCGGTAAAAACCTTTATGATGGATTGCATGATTCACACCGCCTTTTCGAATGTGACGGCTTAATGTCAAACGTATGCGATGAGAACATCGCCGGAGTTTACGGATGTGCCGCTCTGCACGGAAACAGAGACAACTTTGCCGTCGCAGGGAGCCATGATTTCGTTTTCCATTTTCATAGCTTCGAGGATAAGCAGAACCTGTCCGCTGCGGAAACTGTCGCCGGGTTTGACGTTAACGGCAAGAATGCTGCCCGGCATGGGCGCGGTGATGGTTTTTTCGCTGCCGTTCAGCTGTGCGGCTTTAGGTGCAGCTTTTTTGGGAGCGGATGCTGTCTCGCCCGCAGCAGCGGAATCGATTTCCTCAACTTCAACTTCATAGCTCGTTCCGTTTACATTAACAATGAATTTATGCATAGTGTTCAATGCCCCTTTCGAATATCTGCAAGTATATAATGCATCAAAGCGATGCAGCCGGTTTTGTTCGCTCCGAACATGATGCTTCGGAGAAAGCGGTGCGGCTCAACCGATTTTTTTGATGGATTTGATACGAAGCCCTGCGGCATCCGTGCCGATGGTTTCAGCAATTGCTGCGGAGATAACTGCGATAAGTTCGCGGCGCGATTCTCCGGTAAGCTTCTGTGCATTGCCGTCGGCTGCAACTTTTTCGGCTTCAATACCGGATGAGGAGACAGAGCCTGAAGTTTCGGCACGCCGTCCTGTTACAAATCCGCATATTACGCCCATAAGCTTAACAATGGCAATGAGAACAACCAGCCCGACGAATACAACAGCAAGTCCGACCAGCGGAACTATCAAGGTGTTCATGCAAAATACCGGTCCTTTCCAAATATTAGGGGGATTGCGAAGGATGCGTTAATCGAATAAACAATATATCGCAGAACGAACATTCTTTCATCCTCCCCCATTTATCGTTATTATTCATCGAATCCTTTTTTCCTGCAAACAAAAACATATATTATCAATTCTGCAAAAACATGATACTAAGCAAAGAATTTTCATTAAGCGATGAGGAGTGATTGAATTGAACTGAAAAACATGCCTGAGAACGCTGATTTCGGAGCACTCTGAATGATTTGAATTCGGCAAAAAGACCTGAAATCACATTTTTGCCAAAATGATGCGGAAACAGAATCCTCTTAAGAAAAGGCGAACGCAGGCATATACTTTGTGTTGAAAAAAGAGAACGAGAGATTTACGGACTGCATACAGCGCAGCAAACGGACAGCTGCCCGCTGCGGCATCGGCCGCAAAATGTTCTCAACCGCAAGCATACTGCAATTGGTTTACTTTAAAAGCATTTCAAGCTCTTCCTGTGTTATGTAACGCCACTGCCCGGGCTTGAGTCCGTTGAGAGTTAAAGCACCTATGCCAACGCGCTGCAGGCGCAGAGTATCATGACCGAGAGCAGCAAGCATTCGGCGAACCTGTCGGTTCCGCCCTTCGTGAATCATCAACAACAGCTCCGTTTTTTCATCATGCGAACGAAGTATGCGCACACGGGCAGGTGCGGTGAGCCCGTCGTCAAGCTGAATTCCGCGTTCGAGTGCGCGACATTCACTGCGGCTGAGTTCACCGGTGCATAGTACTCGGTAGGTTTTGTTCGCGCCGTATCGCGGGTGCATAAGCCGATTGGCTGTTTCGCCGTCGTTGGTAACAAGAATCAGTCCTTCGGAGTCATAATCCAGTCGGCCGATCGTGTACAGTCTGTACGGCAATTCGCTGAAAAAGTCGGTGACTTTAACCCTGTCTTCGCTGTCCGCATTGGAACATATGACATTTTTAGGCTTATTAAACGCAATAACAATGCGCTCCTCGGCAGGATGAACGGGCTTGTCATCAAGCGTTACCGAATCTTCCGGTTCAACGCTGCTGCCTAAAACAGCAACATGTCCGTTAACCTTTACACGTCCGGCAGAAATAATTTCTTCGCATTTGCGGCGTGAAGCAATGCCTGCATCGGCAAGGTATTTTTGAAGTCTCATTCAACGGTTTTCCTTTCGAAACCTGCAAAAAACCTTTCCGATAATCCCGAATTGATAACAAAGAGCAGTGTCAGCCGTGGGGCAGTGCAAGCTCCGGAATCAACAGCATCAGCGGCGGAATAAATGCAGGATGTAGTTAAAGTAGAACAGGAAGCTTCTTTCGGCTATGCTTTCCGAAGCAACGAGGGATGTTTGCCCTATGCACAGATCGTCACAAAATAATTCGGCCGTGCCGAGTTCACATGATTCATGTACGGGGGCGCAAACATCCGAATCAAGGCGTACATGCACCGAAGCCGAAAGTTCGGTTCCCTTCTTTACAGGTATGATTATATCCTCTTTTGCCGCTAATGCCAATATACTTTTTTCACCGTTGAGTACGGTGCAGCGAGCCAACACGGTTCCCTTTTCAATGATTTTGCACATGGAATAGTTCTCAAAGCCGAAATTGAGCATTTCGGGCGCAACGTCGAACATTGGCCTGCAGTTCAATACGGCTCCAACAAGCAGCATACCGTCGCGTTCCGCAGCGAACAGCAAACAGCGTCCTGCCGCAGATGTATAACCGGTCTTGATGCCGACAGCATTGCCATAATCCCAGAGCAGCGCATTTTTATTTTTCATGGTTCGAACCCTGTCTCCGGTTTCTGCGGTATAATACTGCGTCGAAACGATTTGACGGAAAGTTTCATTCTTCAACGCTTCGGCACCTATGAGAGCAAGCTCATATGCTGTCGTGTAATGCTCTGCATCATGCAGTCCGTTCGGAGTTACAAAATGTGTATTCGTGAGCCCGAGTTTCGCTGCTCTGTCATTCATAATGCGGACAAAGCTTTCCACTGTTCCGCCGACATGCACGGCGAGTGCAACCGCGGCATCGTTGCCGGAGAGCAGCATCAGTCCGTACAGTAAATCTCTCACGGAAAGTCTTTCGCCGCAGCTGAGATACATGCTTGAACCTTCCGTTCCGGCGGCATCGGCAGTTACTTCAACCGTCTCATCGAGATCGCAGTTTTCAATGACAACAAGCGCGGTCATGGTTTTTGTGGTGCTTGCCATAGGCAGGCGTGAATTGCTGTTGCCGGACAACAGAAGTTTGCCGCTGTTTGCTTCGATCAGCGCAGCTGCGGCTGCTGTTTTCATGCAGTCTATGAAATCAGCTTTATTGCTGTCGGCATCATCAGAATCCGCAACTTGAGATATGCATGAACTTCCGCTGTTGTCAGCTGCTGCCTGCGCAATTGCGGATACGGATGACGGAAGAGCACTGCAGGCAATCAGCGCAATGCTGAGCAGAAGAAGCGGAATCGTGCGCCGTTTCATACCGAAGCCTCGGTTCCGCCGGTACAGCCGCAGCCGGAACCGTTTCCGCTTGAACCTGTATTTGAAACTCCGTTGTCCGTATTCTCGGTGCTGTTCCCGTCGGTACAGCCGCAGCCGCAATTCGAATTTGTTTTTTGATTCTGCTTCTTTTCGCTGTCGGCGCATGCGCACTTTTTATTGATGCAATCAATTCCCGTGTTGATAAGCTTTTCAACGCACTTCAAAACCTGAGGTATCATGTCCACAAGCCTGTCTGTCGAGCTCTTTCTGTCGGCAGGCATAACACGAACATTTCCCTGTTCCTCGGTGATAAATGCCAGCGGCGTGATGCACATACCGACGGCGCTTGTTCCTGCAAACGGGAAACGGGAATCACGGTTTGCTTCATCAGCTGCCTTTTTAGCGCTGCACATATGACCGTATTCTCCTCCGCCGACAAGGAAAGCAAGACTGAGCTTGGAAACGGGCAGTATCATTGTGTTGCCTGCGGTTACAATCGGATTGCCTACGACGGTGTTAACGTCCACCATTCGCTTGATTTGCTCCATTGAGGTCTGCATAATGTTTTCGATGGGATGCATTCTGTAAGCTCCTTTGTTTTTATTCTGCTTTATCCTTTCGGATAAATACATTCAAAAATAGTTTAATCAGGTTGACCCGCACTATTCCTGCCATATTAAGGTTAAAAGTGCTTCGGTTCGGTGCAGGAAAAATATTAATAACGCAGTTTTCGGATCGCTTGACTTTAATCAGAACGTTTAGTACAAATCGAAAAAGAGTGTCCATAAAAACAGAAACGATTCCGCAGATTAAAACGCTCAGGAATGCGTCGTCGCGTCTTCCGATTTCACCCGCAACTTCAATTTTTTTTACCGACAGCGAACGCGGCAATGCTTTAACGATTTTTCTGAAAAGGCTGCCTCTCCTTTTTTTGCGCGGACGAACGGGTTTCAGCTGTCTGTTGTTAACCTGAAAAACAGTGATGCCGTTAAACGGCTCATATTCGAGACAATAACGAAGCTTAATTCGGATAATTCCGAAGAGAAGAATCACTTTGATTTTTATTTCACAGAAATATCCGCGCAGCAGCACCTTTGCATCAAGTCGAATTCCGTAAAACAACATAAGCAGTATAACGAAAAAAACGAAGGCTCCGAGCCGGGGCAAAGGCATGCGAACAGCAAAAAAACACTTAATCGATTGTAATGCGAAATTGAATCGCTCCATGCTGTCTTTCCTCTTTTCGTGTTTATGATCGTCGAACGCAAAACATGTCCGCACGGATTCACCGGGCATATTTTGCCCGAAATGCCGTTGATTATGTGAGCATTCGGACAGGCTATCGGTCTTTCGACAAAAAAAGCTATACAAAATGAGCCGGATACGGTATAATTTAGCGGTGAATAAAACGACCGCGTACACACGCTCGGCTGTGAGCTTGAGAATTGATTTGCTTTTGCGCGCGGAAGTAAACTTTCAAAAAGAAGTACAGAAAGAAATATACAAATGAAACAGGTTCTCGGCTGCATCAGACGTGCAGATGAACGATACAATATGATACAGGACGGCGACAAGATTTGCGTCGGTGTGAGCGGAGGCAAGGACAGCCTTCTGCTGATGTACGGACTTAAGCTTTATCAGCTTTTTTCAAAGAAGAAGTATGATTTATGCGCTGTTATGCTTGACCTTGGAATTGTTGAACAGGACACAAGCGGAATCGAAATGTTCGCAAAGGAACACGATATTGATTTTGAAGTGCGCAAAACGGATATTGGAGATGTTGTTTTCAACATACGCAAAGAAAAGAATCCATGCGCTATGTGTGCAAAAATGCGGCGCGGAGCATTGAACGACATTGCACTTGAAAAGGGCTGCAACCTTGTTGCACTCGGACATAACCGTGAAGATGTTCTTGAGACTTTTTTGCTGAGTTTGTTTTTTGAAGCCAGATTGAACACGTTTGCACCCGTCACATACCTTGGCAGAACGGGTATCACGGTAATCCGTCCGCTCGTTTTCTTCCCGGAAAAGGATGCTGTTTCCGCTTCGCGCAGGCTCCGGCTGCCGGTTTTGCGTGCAAACTGCCCTGCTGCGGGCCATACAAAGCGTGAAGATATGCGCCTGCTGCTTCAAGACTTCAGGAAAATCGTTCCCGATGTCGAAACGAAGTTTATGAAAGCAATCGTGGACACGCATAAATACGGCATGTGGGACAGAATGAAGCTCCCTCCGCGGCAAACGGGAGGAATAAGGCTCGGAGAGGTTGACCCGCTCGCACTTCCTGCCATAAAATCCTGCATGAAATGTGACGGAACATCGAGTGACGAGTTGCAGCCGGATGAAACGGCGATTGAATTCACAGAACAGTAACGTTGGTATTTGAGTTTAAAAATCAGAAAGGAATTCCCGCGGAACGGGATACGGAATGAAGGATGGACAACAGTATTCATAACGATGAGCAGATTGTGCAGCGACAGGTGATCAAAAAGTATAACGGCGCACGGCCGTGGCAGGTTGCGGTTTTGATGCTGATGAGTGCGGCGGTTGCGGCTATGGTGCTTTTTGTGGCTCTGCTCGGCGGAAATGGTCGATATCGGCTGATAGACGGCGGAGCAAAATATGACTCATCCCTTATCAGCACGCTTCTGAGCGAAATAGACAAGTATTATTATTTTCATGATGATGCGCCGGACACCGAAAAACTGCTTGAAGATGCAGCACATGATATCGTTAACTCGATTGGTGATCCTTATGCAGCGTATTATACGAATGAGGAATACGAGGCGTTTGAAAACTCAATCAACGGCAGCTACAAGGGCATCGGTGTACTGCTTGGTGTGACGGACGGAAACGGTGCAGAAATAGTTCGTGTTTATGAAGGGAATCCCGCAGCGAAAGCAGGCATACGGGAAGGCGACACCGTCATTGCTGTCGACGGAAAATCAACTTTGGGGCTTCCTCATGAAGAGGTCAGTGATTTAATCAGCGGTTTGGACGGCACGACCGTTGCACTCACGATTAAACGCGGAGAAGAGACCCTCGAAATTGACGTTGAACGCGGCGACGTATATATTAAACGTGTTTATACGGAAATCCTGGAAAACAGCATTGGTTATATCCGAATTGAATCGTTTACAGGCAATGCCGCCGAAGAGTTCAACGAAGGCCTTGACGGTTTGCTCGGGCAGGGCATTGAGTCACTGATCATCGATTTGCGAAACAATCCCGGGGGTTCGCTGGATGTTGTTGTTGCAATTTGCGACCGCATTTTGCCGGAATGCACAATTACAACCCTTGAAGGAAAGCTTGTTGATCCTCCACAAAGCTTTGAATCAACGGCAGAGCAGTCACTGGAGATCCCCTACGCTGTTTTGATTAATGAAAACTCCGCATCCTCAAGCGAGATTTTTGCTTCCGCCGTTCAGGACAACAAATGCGCGGCACTGATAGGCAAAAACACGTACGGCAAGGGCATTGTGCAGTCAAGCTGGGCTTTGCGGAACGGTCAGGGATACATAAAGCTCACAACCGACGTTTATCGCACACCGAACGGCAAGCTTATTCACGAAATCGGAGTTGCACCGGATATTGAGGTTGAACAAGATGCCGAGCTTGTCAACTATGATATATTTTTTATTATGCGTGATTTCGCGAATCGGGACCTGCAGCTGAAGGCAGCGATCGATTATCTTAATAATAAATAAGAAAACGACATCGAACGGCAAAAGGCGTAATTTACATTTTCTTCCGTTTGTGGTATACTTTCGAGATAAATCGAAAGGAGGGCTCTTTCGCGGCGGGAGCTTATGTTTCGGCAAGAAAAAACTATCAATAAATATGGCAGAATTCATTCACGGCAATCAATCAATTCACTACGAACTTGCCGGGGTGCGGGAGTTCAGGCTCCGTACACCGGTTTTGTTGCTGCACGGCAATGGTGAAGATATGCATATCTTCGATAACATGATCGCACCGCTCCTCGGTGCAAAGGGCTTTGTGCTTATGGACAGCAGGATGCAGGGGGAGTCATTCTCGCTTGACGGCGGGGGGGAAATATCGTATTCAGCAAGGGCGG
>ERZ780119.334-NODE-334-length-12021-cov-3.68962_pt1 | contig 12021 bp, 8 predicted proteins | sample MGYA00433083_ERZ780119 | MGnify/ENA primary metagenome ERZ780119 (study PRJEB29588, sample SAMEA2149557) | human gut metagenome | biome: human gut; feature: human-associated habitat; material: faeces | place: Denmark | collected 2008/2010 ... | reverse complement strand
TCCCCAGGCAAGAACCGGCAAAAATCCAGCCGGGCCGCCGGCACCTAAACTCTTAATTACCGGAACCATCGTTGCTGCAAACGGAATATTATCCACAAGGGCACTTGCTACCGCTGACAGCCAGATAATAATTCCTATCATTAAGAAACTATTTCCACCGCTGATTGTTTTAATCGCATCGGCAATCAATTCCAAAACACCGGTTTCTTCCAGTCCACCAACGACAACAAACAAACCAATAAAGAATAAAATGGTCTCATAGTCCACTTTTTTCAAGATGGTAAGCGCATGTTTTCCCGCTGCCAAAAGCGTAAGGACCGCAATCAAAACACCAATAAACGCAACCGTAAGTTTCGTCTGCGCATGTGTCACTAAAAGAGCAACTGCCAGCAAAAAAATAGCAGTGCTGATTACAAAACCTTTCTTATCATGAATGGCTTTTGACGGGTCTAAATCCGCTTCCGTAACTTCAATTTTTCCTGTTTTCACTTTCAAATCCTTGCGGAAAACAAAGTAAAAATAAATCACAATTACAATCAGGGAAATACCGGCAATCACACCGGTATTCGACACAAAATCCGCAAAACTGTAATGAAGCGCTGTTCCAATAATAATATTCGGAGGGTCTCCACACATAGTCGCCGAACCGCCCAGATTTGCGCAGAAAATTTCTGCCATAATCATCGGCACCGGATTGAATTTCAAAAGCGATGACAATTCAATTGTCACAGCCGCCAAAAACAAAATTACCGTAATACTGTCGATAAACATAGCAAGAACTGCGGACATAATCATGAATGTAATGAAAATCGGAATGGTGTTAAAATGAACCATTTTTGCGATTCTCATACAGAGCCAGTCAAAGAAACCAACTCTCGCCATGCCTTCCACCATAATCATCATACAGGCAATGAAAATGACGGTTTCCCAGTTAATTCCAATCCCGGATTCCGCAGCCCCTGACCCCTGATACCAAAAGTCCGGTGTAAAAATGCTTCGCAGATTAATAATTTCCCATATTGCATTTACACTTCTCATGCAAATGCCAAACACCCCAATCAGGGTAAGTGCGCCGCAGCCAAGCGTAATATACTGCCTGCCGAATTTGTCCATCACAATCAAAACAAACATAGCGACAAAAATGGCTACCGCTAAGCCCTGTGCTACCATCTTCTTTCCTCCAAGTTTTTGCTTCCCCCAAAGTAAAAATTAAGCCTTCTCTTTTATCTCTTTTTTATCGTGGAACACCGGTTTCAAAAGAATCGGTGCAACAATTGTCGTAATAATAACAACGATAACGACCGGTCCCATCAGCTGCTCACTCATAAGACCAAGTGCTTCACCTTTGCTGGCAACAATCAACGCAACCTCACCACGCGAAATCATACCAACACCAATCTGTAACGATTCCCTTCCGGAATATTTACATAGTTTTGCGCCTAATCCACATCCAACAACTTTTGTCAAAATAGCTACAACTGTAAGCACAACGGCAAACCAGACAATTGTTGCTGACATCTGTGGAATTACCACTTTCAAACCAATGCTGGCAAAGAAAATCGGTGATAAGTACAAATACGACAAAGTTGAAAAACGCGATGCCAGATAATCTTCTTTCTGAATCATCGAAACAACCAGTCCGGCTACATACGCACCGGTAATATCAGCTACGCCGAAGAACTCTTCTGCCACATATGACATCAGCAGACAGAAAACAAAACTGATAATTACATATCGCTGCAAGCCGTTTTTTGTACGGTTGCTGTAGTAATTGAAAAACTTGTAAAACAGAAAACCTGCCACAGCAGCAAATACAAAAAATCCAACAATTTTTACAAGTACAACCCAAAGATTAACGGTCGGATCTGCCATACTGGTAATAACTGTCAAGGCGATAATACCAAGAATATCATCAATGACCGCTGCACCAAGAATCGCATTTCCTGCTGCCGAATTTAATTTACCAAGTTCTTTTAATGTCTCAACGGTAATACTAACCGATGTTGCGGTAAGAATAACACCGATGAATACGTTCTGCAATACTAAACTGGTACTTACATTCGACTCAATCATACCCGGACGGTTAAAGAACCATGCAGTAGCAAAGCCTCCTGCCAATGGAACCAACACACCAATCACGGCAATAATCGTCGCTGCTTTTCCACATTTTTTTAATTCCTTTACATCTGTTTCCATGCCGGCACAGAACATCAGGATTACTACACCAACTTCTGCTGTCTGCGTCAAAAACTCTGTCTGTGGAATAATCTTAAACACAGCAGGTCCAAGCAGCAAACCGGCTAACAATGCACCAACAACCTGTGGCATACGTGCACGTCTTGTCAAAAGTCCTAAAAACTTCGTACACATCAAAATCAATGCCAGATAGAGTAAGTAGTTACATGTTTCCATGATAAAACCTCCTTTGACCATAAAAAAGGGGACAAATGTGACCACTCACCGCTGACCACATTGCCGCCTCATTCTGACCATAAAATTTTTATTGCTATTTTCTCATGCCAACATTATTATACTCTCAATTTTCGAAAAAGCAAGCACTTTATTTTTTTTGTTTTTGGGGTCAAAAATGTCCTCTTTTATTTAGTTTAATCCCGGTACTTTTGGAAGTTTTGCAATGCTTGCCGCAATTTCCTCATCCGTCAATGTATAGTTTTCCATTTTACCATCATTGAATTTCTCATAAGCATACATATCAAAATATCCGGTTCCGGTAAGTCCAAACAGAATCGTTTTTTCTTCTCCGGTTTCACGACATTTAATTGCCTCGTCCATTGCTACACGAATTGCATGAGAACTTTCCGGTGCCGGAAGGATTCCTTCTACTTTGGCAAACTCTTCTGCTGCCGCAAATACATCGGTCTGTGATACGCTGACTGCTTCCATCAATTTATCATCATAGAGCTGGGACAATACCGAACTCATACCATGGTAGCGAAGTCCTCCGGCATGATTTGGTGCCGGCATGAAGCTGCTGCCAAGTGTATACATTTTTGCAAGCGGACAAATTGCTCCGGTATCACAGAAGTCATACGCATAAGTTCCTCTTGTGAAACTTGGGCAGGATTTTGGCTCTACTGCAATGAAACGGTAATCTGCTTCTCCGCGAAGTTTTTCACCCATAAATGGTGCAATCAAACCTCCTAAGTTTGAACCGCCGCCTGCGCAGCCAATAATGATATCCGGCTTTTCACCATATTTATCCAGTGCAATTTTACTCTCCAAACCAATTACCGACTGATGAATCATAACCTGGGCAAGCACCGAACCAAGCACATAACGGTAGCCTTCCTGTGTCGTTGCCGCCTCAACCGCCTCAGAAATAGCACAGCCTAAACTTCCGTTTGTATTTGGGAATTCTGCGCGGATTTTTCTGCCGACAGCTGTTTTTTCGGATGGTGACGGAGTCACATTTGCACCATAGGTACGCATAACTTCGCGTCGGAACGGTTTCTGCTCATAAGAAACTTTTACCATAAATACCTGACAGTCAAGTCCAAGGAATGCACACGCCATGGAGAGTGCTGTTCCCCACTGACCTGCACCAGTCTCTGTCGTAACACCTTTCAAGCCCTGATTCTTTGCATAATAAGCCTGCGCAATTGCAGAGTTGAGTTTGTGGCTTCCGGATGTATTATTTCCTTCAAATTTATAATAAATCTTTGCCGGTGTCTTCAAATATCTTTCCAAATGATAAGCACGTACAAGCGGTGCCGGACGATACATTTTGTAGAACTGCAAAATTTCATCCGGAATGTCGATGTACGGTGTTTTGTCATCCAATTCCTGCTTTGCTAATTCTTCACAAAAAATACCGCTTAATTCTTCTAATGTAACCGGTTTGCCGGTTGCCGGATTCAAAAGCGGAGCCGGTTTGTTAATCATATCGGCACGAAGATTGTACCACTGTTTTGGCATCTCGCTTTCATCCAAATAAATTTTGTAAGGGATTTCCTTTTTACTCATTTTGTTTCTCCTTCTAATTATCATTTATTTACAGGCTGCCTAAGCAAGTTACGCAAGCTGTCGGGCTGCCCTGTTTTCTTCTATTCAAACAAATATTGGTACTTTCCCATCTGTCTGCTTATCAAATCATAAACGCGTTCTTTTACATCGTTTGAATAATTCTGTTCCTCTGCAATGATTTTTTCTACAATTGCTCGATCAAAGTGAAAACGAATTTGTCTTCCATATAATTCTTCCACAGTATCTAATTGTTCATCAAAATCATCATGAAATGTCTTGGCTTTCACTCTTTTAACCAAATCTTGTATTTTCTCTTCCATCGGATAATCCTGTATCGTATCCGAAAGAAGTGATGCACCATTATCAAAAATAGGGCAATAATGAAATTGGTCACAATCATCTAACAAAACAGCAATATTATGGGTATGTCTAGTTTCATTCAAAAACAACGCATCAATCGTCATCAATTTACTGATATACACATCAAATTCTCTCAATCCCGTCAACTGTTCTGTCTGTTCAACCATATAACGAATCCGTTCACGCACATCCGGCATATGATAAACGCTTTTTGTCAGACTTTCGCCCTTCATTGTTTCAAACAATCGTTCCAATGTAATTATCTTCCAGCCATCCGGCAGAAAATTTTCACTTTTACACCCAAGATAATCCTTGTATTTATAGTGGATTTTTTCTGTCTGGTAAAAAACATATTCGTTTTTTTTCAAGGAAGAATATCCTAAAAGACAGGAAATAAGATACTCAACTAAGCCCTCATAGCCTGTGTAATCTGCCTTATACCAAATGCCATTCTGACTTTGCCACTTTAATTGATTTCCCTTTGAGGACTGCCTGTCATTTAACAATATGTCCTGTTCAAAAAGTTCAATCATCTATCCTGCCTCTCAATCTCTAACCAAAAATCGTCATCAGCCATTCGCCCTTTTGTCTTTTCAATTATCAGCATCGGGTCATAAAATGGCAGTTCCAAATGCCTCAACATCAATTTCATTTTATCTCTGGTTCTAGGAAAACAACGAGATTCCAAAAATTTTTCATACTGTTCATAAGTTGGTTCTTCCACACAACCAAACGCACGATACAGTAGATTTTCCGCATAATTGTGAAGTCTAACCTTCCGTGAATGCTCATCCACATCAATAATAGTACATACCCCTTTCGGACACATATACCAAAATCGCAATGGATATTCTTTTTTCGGCGCAATGATTTCCTCACCGGATACTGCTATTCGTTTCTTCTCCATCATACACGCCCCCTTTTGTTTTCCTATATAATAAGTATACCCCAGAAATAGGGCAAACGCAATTATTTTACATATTCCTCCTGCTGGTACATCGCAAGCACCCGATTATAAAATGTTCGCACTGCCGGTGCCATGTTATCCGGATTCAGTGCAGCAATTCCAATAATGCGGCAGGCATCCGGTTTTACCGGAAAACAATCCACTTCATACGGAATATCTTTCATAACCATTTCCGGCATCAAACAAATTCCGAATCCATTTGCCACCATTACAACCGTTGACAAATCGTCAACCACATGGTAACTTGACCGGACATCCAAATGATTTTCCTTCATAAAATTCTGAATGTCGGCATCTGTACTTTCACGCTGTGTAACAAACTGGCAGTTTTTCATTTCCTCAATGCTCATCGGTTCTTTCGATGTTCTCCGCCCCTTTTGCACGACACATAACAGAGGGTCTTTGTACAGCGGCTCGATTGGAATATCCGCGGCACTGGATACCGACAAAAAGCCTACATCCACCACGCCATTTTTTATCCAGTAAACAACATCATCATACGTTCCCTGAAAAATTTCCATACTGATATCCGGATATTCTTCATGGAAAGAATGAATCAGCTCCGGAATCCAGTTCGTACAGACGCTGGAAAAACATCCGACTTTTACTTTTCCCTGTTTTAATCCGTTAAATTCCGATATCGCCTGCTGTAAACTTTCATCACTGTTCAAAACTGCATTTACATAAGGAAGAAGCCGCTCTCCATAATTGGTAAGCGTCACGCCGCTTTTGGCGCGGTTTAATACGCAGAAACCAAGTTCTGCCTCCAGCGAAGATACCGCATGACTGACTGCCGATGGCGTAAGCCCCAGCAAATCCGCCGCCTTCCGAAAACTTCCCTGCTCCGTAACGGTTTTGAACACCTGGTAGGTAAGTAACGTCATTTACCTGCCTCCTCTCTTATCCTATCATACCAAAAGGCAGGGCAGGATGCAACTATGCAATAACGGCATTGTCCTTGATTTGGTTAATAATTTTCACGAATTCTAACTGCTCCTCACGTGTAAATATCACGCTGAATTTATAAGGACGATCAAATGGTGCTTTCATTAAATCCAGTACATTATTCACATATCCATTCTCAACCACATAGTCCACAACCTGTTCAATAAAATGAATCTGTTCCGCATTCGGCCGCTCTTTCGCAATAAACGCCGCAAACGCTGCATATGCTGCATCCCGGTCCATTTTTGCGATTTTACGAATCAGCAAGCCAAACGGCGTATCCTGATAATTCATTTCGTAATCCTCTACCGTTCCCAGTTCCTCCGTGAAAATTCTTTCCAATTCCTTATAATCATCCGCTGAAATTGGCTTATTATAAAGAAGTTTATTAATAGCCGGCTCATTTCTATGCGCTGCTATGTACTCATTTACTTTTTCTCTATAATCTTCAAAATCAGAGGTTCCCATATCCACCTTGCCGCCCTCACTCCAAAGCGTTTTTTCATCCGCAAAATTGGTATAGTGAATATCCACTTTCGCAGGCGGAATAAATTTCATAATATCACGCAGCGATTTCCTCGTTTTTTCAAACTTAAGAATATCCTTCTGATTCCAATAAGTTTCCTGCGTAAGTTCAGTCAGTTCCGGTATTTTCGCTTTTACATCCGGAATAGTCGCACTATCCTTCAACAGTATATTAGCATTTTTCACAACATAACGTTTTAATCTACCAAGCGACTTTGCTCCCGTCATTGTCTCCAACATGATACCATACATACTCACGTCAAACTGAATGGCGGCCTCGTCTTTTTCTCCTGACACAACAAGTTTTGCAAGGTGGTTGATAATCTCTTCTTTATTCATATCATCCAAACACTCATATTGCTGTCTGGCTTTATACTGCTCCACATAACGAGCCTCTAAACGCACTTCCACACGCTCTGTACTCATCGCCTGAATATCACCAACCACATGATCAACCAAATTCTCACGGATAATCTGATATTCTTCCTGTGCATAATTTGCATTCTGAAGCTGTCTAATAATCTGCACCATACGTATAAATCTTGCCGAAACGGGAGCAATACTTACTCCCGGCTCTTTTCCCTTTGGATTCTCGCCAAAAAATTGGAAATTACGCATATAATCAAAGATATAAAACTCCTTCTTGTCTCTGCCCTCTCCAAAAAGATTCTCGCAAAGTCTGGTACCTCGTCCAATCATCTGTTCAAACTTAATTCTGCTATATACCTTTTTTGCAAATACAAGATTCGTAATCTCCGGAACATCCACACCGGTCTCCAGCATATCAACCGTCACCGTAATAAAAGGATATTCATCCGGCTTTTTGAAATCCTCCAAATTTTTCTCTGCATATGGCTCATCACAAACAACTAATTTACAAAAAGCTCCTTTGTACTGTGGATACAGTACATCAAACCGTTCAATAATATATTTTGCATGTCTTTTATTCTGTGCAAAAATAATCGTTTTGCCAACATGATTCCCATTTTTATGTTTGATTCCATGATTCATCAAATCTGAAATCATGATATCAACCGTATCCCGATTAAATATATAGGTATTAATTTTCTCTGGTGGAATATGATCGACCAATCCATCATCTTCGCAGAACTCGTCTTCATACTGCTCCCGCTCTTCTTCATCAAGTTTCTCATAGGTCAGACCATCATCAGCAATCTTAGTCGATGTTTCAATCAAATGATATGGCACCAATACATGGTCCTGATAAACCGCCTCGTTATATTCATAAACATCCGTTGGCATATTATTTTTCATATCAAAAAATTCATACGTTGACTGATGAATCGTGTTTTTCGGAGTTGCTGTCAATCCCAAAAGACACGCATCAAAATACTCAAATATCGCCTTATATTTATTAAAAATACTTCTATGTGCCTCATCAATCACAATTAATGAAAAATGTCCCGGTGAAAAAAATCGCGAACCATCCGAATTTTTCATGTTATCAATCGCATTCAACATCGTCGGATATGTAGAAAACACCATATTTGCATTTTTCTCTTCTTTATTTACAAGCAAATTACACATCGTCGTATCCGGCAGGCACGATGAAAATGAATTTTTCGCCTGCTTGACCAATTCTTTCCGGTCTGCCAAAAACAAAACCCGCCCCATAATCTGGCTTCTTGTCATGACATCCACAACAGAAGCCGCTGTTCTTGTTTTACCGGTTCCGGTTGCCATAACAAGCAGACATTTACGAATTCCTTTTTCGTAGTTTTCACAGCATTTGGTAACCGCCCGCAACTGATACAAACGATTCGTAATGTCCTCATTAATAGGAATTGTACTAACCGGCTTAACAATTGTTCTCCGTGAAATCATGGCATCAATATCTTTTTGCGGAAAAATACCACTGACCACTCTTGGCGCACTTGTTACATCATCCCAAAGATATGTTTCAAATCCATTTGTATAAAAAATAACCGGACGACTCCCCTGCATATTTTGGATGCAGTCTGCATAAAGTTTCCCCTGATTGCGCCCCTTATCTGCACTTTCACTTGCTCTTTTTGCCTCTATTACAGCAATAATTTTGCCTGTATCACCCCAGATTACATAATCAGCATATCCCGTTCCTGTTGCATTTGGCATTCCGGTAACCGGGTACTCTTCTTCGACACAGTTACGTTTGGCAGTTTGGTCAAACACATAACCATTTGCTTTCAAATCCGCATCAATATATCTTTTTCTGGTCGTCCATTCTGACATATCCGGATTATAACTATATTCGCGCGTTTTCAGGTTCTGGGATTTCTTTTTCTGCATCTCCTGCTGAAGTTCCTCATTTGCCTTTAGGAGACGAGCAATTTCTTTGTCCTTTTCATCTACAATTTTATCTGTATTTTTCTGAACATCTTTTAAAACCTGTTTGTAACGCTCCTCAATATTTTCTGCTACTTTTGTCTTGTTTGGAATTTTATTCTCTGCAAATTCGCGTTCTTCATAATCACGTCCATAACAATAATCAATCCACTCCACAAAATCAAACAAAATATTTAAAGAAAGAATAGCATCATCTTTGGAAAGACCTTTGGATGTATGCACGGATTGATTTCCATTGCGGACAATGTACTGCAATCGTTTCCACAAAGTATAATCCATCAACGATGGAAACCCATTATTGTGCAGCAAAGACTGTATACCTTCCCGATACCCAATTGGTTTTAATGCAGAATCAATCGAATAAACCCACTTCACCCCAAGTTCCAATGCTTTTCTCGATGCCACGGCACTCATAACCGGCGAAGATTCTAAAATGCACTCTGCATCAATACACGCCCCTGCAAATAATTCATATTCTTTTTTTGATTCAAGAAAAGAAAAATTTGTCTCCATTTGTAAACTCCTCCTCTCGGAATTTTATCCATTCCGTCCTCTGCTTTTGACTACCTTATTCGGATATCATAACTTGTTTCCCTTTGTGTCATTACTATCTCTTAAATTTTACCATTTTTTAGGGTATTGTCAATTATTTGGGTGGATTTTATGAGTATTTTGTGAGCTTAGTTTATTATAGATTTTGAATAGAACTATATGGATTGTTGATTTTTATTCACATGTTTGACAAAATATTGTCAGTGCTACCCTATTCGGTAGGCGGTTCGCCTTCGTCGCAAGAGTATTAGCTTGCGTTTACATAGAAATCCTTTGCGGAAATCTCATGAGGAGGATTGTGCTTATGCTTACAACGGAACTCTTTATAGCCATAATCAGCTTATGTGTTACTTGCTTTGCTCTTGGTTATACCGTTGGTTCTAAGAGCAATGATAAAACACAAAAATAACCGCCCAGTCTGAGAAACTTGCAGTTATTTTTGACGAAATAATATCAGGCTAACCGTCTATCGGTAGCACTTTTTCTATCACTATATTAACATCAAACTATGTTTATGTCAAACATCTGTATTCATTTGTTTGTGTCAAGTGCTCGTTGGCACTTTTTTGTTTTCCGTAATTCCGTAGAAACGCTTTGCGTCTCGTAGGCGCTCTCGCTTAACAAACGCGTGGGTATGGGCATGCAAAATACGCAAGCCTCATACCCACGTGTTTGTACCCACGAGTCACAAAGTTTTTCTACGGAATTACTGGAATCCAAAGGAACCGGCAGCGAACATTTGTCACAAACCCAATCCTTCCAAACTTAGTTTTTCATTGTATTTGAGAATATAGAACCGCTTACTTTCGCACACAAAAAACAATTTGTATTGCATCTATTAAATTATATGACTACAAATTTTGATTTGTACTTAAATATTTCCTGCTTTTTGCCGTAAAATGTTTAATTTTTGATGTAACTTTTGAAACATCAATTTTGATTTGTCGACTTCTGCAACGAAGGCAGCAAACTGGTTTTGGAGTTCAATAGGTGGAATCAATAACGGTAAAGTCTCAATTCTAAAAATAGCCAACTTAGGTACTCCAACTGACATTTTTCTTGCATTGATATAATCTTGAATACCTGGTGAATTAATATAGTGTGCCAAGAAAACGCCATTAATAATTTTCTTAGTTTTTGGCATTAACTTTACCGCATTTTCTGTAAGATTTGCACCATTATACTTGTCAGGAATAACACCTGCCATCCCCAAATTCACACCAACATTTGTTAAATATATATCTCCACCTTTTACTATATATCGCTTAATATGTTCAAATACTTCTTCATTAATATAATGAATATCATCATCAAGTATGGTTTCATTTTTCATATCTGTAGCTCTTAGGTAGGGATGCGAAGTTACTTCATCTGCATAGCCCATTCCTTTTGGAATTCTCTTGCCTCCCTTAACATCATAATAATCAGAAACAATTCCAGAATTCCAACATTTGTCATTAAGTTTAGAATCCCCAAACATCTCGACAAATCGGGCTTTGATAAGGTCGTCAAGTAGCAAGAGTTCACTCTTTCTGCCAGCCAAACTGCCCGTTATTTTATCTAATACCTTTACAATTTCCTTTTGTTTTTCTAGAGAGCACAACTCTATTTCAATCTCCGACAATGTAGCCTTATTTAAAGTTTTTCCCATTACAGCTTTATTACTTCCTTTATCCCAATCTCTGTACTTAAACAAATAAAAAATGTATTTAGGTAACATATCAACAACATGCTTGTCATGAAAAGCCATTATTGCTTCGTTAGAATACATATCCTCTGCTGTTATCGCAGTTTTTCCAATAGATAATTTAAAACTCATAACTACTGTATTTCGAGGAATTAATTTTATTCTACTTTCCTGAACAGCTTTTTCAGAAAGATGTTCTTTAGTATTTGAAATATACATTTCGGTTGTAGATAAATCTCCAATTGAGATCCACTTATACTCATTTGTATTCCAATAATCTACATTATCTCTTGATTGCGTTTTTCCCATCTGCAAATCAAATATATCTTTCAATTTATATTTCATCTTCCTCATGCCTCTACAGGCTACGCACAATATTCTTTACCGTTTTATCAAATTGTATTGCATGCAGAACATATGTTTGCTATAATATAATTGGTGCTACCTTTACGGTAGGCGGTTAGTCCTTTTGCAGAGGACTGTGACCTCTGATTACATAGAAATCTTTTTACAGAAATCTACCAAAGGAGGATTTTATTATGCTTACAACGGAACTTTTTATAGCCATCATCAGCTTATGTATCACTTGCTTTGCCCTTGGTTATGCCGTTGGTTGTAAAAGCACTGATAAAACAAAAAAATACCCGCCCAGTCC
>ERZ780119.323-NODE-323-length-12186-cov-3.33583_pt1 | contig 12186 bp, 7 predicted proteins | sample MGYA00433083_ERZ780119 | MGnify/ENA primary metagenome ERZ780119 (study PRJEB29588, sample SAMEA2149557) | human gut metagenome | biome: human gut; feature: human-associated habitat; material: faeces | place: Denmark | collected 2008/2010 ... | reverse complement strand
CGTCGCTTTTACAATTTTAAGTTTTTTAAGGCTTGCGGATTTTCGACCGTTTTTTGCGGGTGTTTTGAATTCTACATTTACAGCACCCTTTTTATCGGTATGAGTGCCATACACAATGAGAACTTCTCCGTTGAGAGAGACTAAATCACCCGGATTGAGGTTCACTTTCTTGCGTAATAGAGCGCGATGCCCTGCGTATGTCCTCTTTCCACGGTATTTGTGCAGATTTTCCGAATCTTTTTTGTGATTACGGTTAATTCTACCGTTGAAGAGTTCTTTTCCAGTGGCTATTTCTCCTGTACGAATGTCAATGTAGCGAGAATCATAAAACCTTTCAAGGATACGGTTGTTACGCCTTACTTTTTCGTAATGCTCAAATGCGCAGCGGCAGTTTGGATGAAATTCACCCATTGCGTACGCGTCGTTGTTGTGACTTTTTTCAAGATGAAGCGCGATACGCTTTTCTTTTGTCATTGCGCCATAAGTGATTGTAACAAACGGCTTGCCAAAAGCGGCGTAGAGTTCATTGACAATTTGCCACCTAACGGTGTTCATGAAAGCCGCACCGGAAAGGTTGGAGAACTTTACATCTTCTCCGAAACCATAAAGCTTACCGCTTTTTTGGTGATTGGCAGGCGTATGGCACTTTTCACATACTGTTAGAAGTTCGTCCAGGCTGTTGCCGTGACGACCTTTCCAGTAGAACATGTGGTGCATATGTAAAATGGCACCATCCGCGATTTTGCGTCCACAAACTTGGCAGGTGTAATTGTCGCGATAAAATACCGCCTCGCGCAGCGTGGCCAAATTGTAGCGAGGACCTTTTTGGTAGTCCGCTCCCTCAGGAATGGCTTTTCCCTCCTGAATTGCTTTTACAAGCATCGTATCAAAAGAACCAACCTCAACCGTTGCATGAGTAATGGGCATTACCGCACAATACATCTTAACAACGTTGACATTGAGTTCTTTCTTATGTCTCAAAGAAGGAGCAAGCCAACCCTCGCCGCGTTTGCGATTATCGAAACGCGGTTTACGGTAACGCAGTCTGTTTCTGCGGGTTCGGCGCAACTTACGACAACTGTCGTGGCAGGCTTTCTCATCCTGTAATGTATCATACTGGGCAGACACATATTCGTGGGATTCGCTTTTTACGCTGATGCCGATGTAGTTGTAGCCAACATCCTCACAGATTTCGATGGGCTGCGTGTTTGTTTTACTGTCATACAGTAACTGGATAGTAAATGGATGGTGCTTAATGATTTTTGCTTTTCCGTCTTTCAAGAGTCGGCGTACCTTGCCAAGACGGAAGGTAGGCATTAAGCGTTCACCATCGCTGCCGAGAACACAAACGCAAGTGCTCATGCAAGATACTCCTTTCGTAAAATAGTAATAAAACTATAAGTCAGGGCTTGCGCCCTGTGGTCCACTTCGCCAATGTTATGCACTGTTTTAGCTTTTCGGCATGGCAGCCGCACATCTCCTACCCTTAGAGATTTTTAACGTAATACATATCAACGGCTTGCGCCATTGATACATACACTGCCCGCAGAGCCCGACACTTGTGGAGCATATCGGGGTGCCTATATTATGAAGATGATTGCTCATCAAATGCATAACGGAGTTCGCAGCAACCGAAGTTGCCGTTCACCGAGGCTAACCACCGGGGCTTACGGGTTGCCCCGCAAGCCCCGTCTATAACCGGCGAACCGGTTTAGGCGGGGTTGTTGACACACTCTGAGCCTGTGCGATGGTGTTGCCATCGTATACTTTACCGGTATAGTCATCAAGACCATTGAACCCGTCCTTCGTCGCTTCTGCCTGATTCTGGGCGCAGAGGGAAACTCCTGCGTCGTCTTGTTAATGACAGCATCGAGCTTTGACATTGCGAGCACAACCTCTGTATCCCACGGATTCTGGGCAGAACGTTGGTTCAGAGCGTATGCTAAAGAATCCAATCGGAGGATTAAGCGCTCATTGTCATGAACTACCTTATCCACGGTACTTACGATACCATTGTAGATTTCTTTCTTTTTCTGCGCTTCTTCTTTGTTTCCAAACGAGATAGAGCCTTGACAGAAAGCCTTGTATTCCGTTTCATCAAACATTGAAGCCGAGCGAATCGCGTCATCCAGTCGGTCATAGAAGATACGTTCTGCGGATTCCAATAACGTCAGGCACTTGGCTTGTTCCCCGGACGTCTTGCTATCCTGGGTCATGCTGTAGGCAACGGCCATTTTTTGCCCGAAGCGTCGTACCTGATACAGCATTTGGTCAGCCTGCTCTGAGAAGACGCTTTTTGTCTTTGCTGCCGTTTGAATTTTGTTGGTATACAGCTCTTCTTTGCTTGTAGACCGTTCAGATGCAGCAGAAGCCGTAGCTTTCTGCTTTTTGAGAAAATTGCGATATGCAATGTAGGCGCAGAGCAGCAGGAACAGGACTGGCGTGCCATATTTCGCAAGGAGGATAAGGAACAGCGATGTTCCGTGCATGTATTCGATAGTGTAATAGGTGCTGATATAGGTTTCGACCATGTAGACTATAGCCGCTGCTATGATAATCAAACTCACGCCGAGCATTAACTTCACCTCTCCGGTTTTACTCTATTTGCTATCAAGAGGGCTTGATACGAAGTATCTTTTGCTTCTAATTATCTTTGATTCGCACGATTCAGCAACAAAGCCTTAACATGCAAAAAAAGACAGTCACCCTAATTGGATGGCTACCATGAACTTTTCGTTTGCGTCACAACAGAAAAAAGGATGGCTCTTTCGAGTCACCCTCTTTTTATTCGTTGTCTTTAATCTTTGGCCTTTTTGTCTTTCATGATAGCCTTCTCTTCTTCGGTCACATCCGGTCGAAAATGAGTAACTTCCTCACCGTTGAGTTTCTTCTCATGAATTAGATAGCCGCCTTCTACGCGTTCCATAGCATTGACACCTCCTTCCTTTTCACTATTCACAGGCTGTTCACCTTGATTCATGATGTTGATGTTGCGGTCGGTCTTTGCCTGGATGCTGTTGGCACGGACAATTTCGCCCATGTCAATGCCGGTCGCTTCTTTCACCGTCTGCATGGTTTGAGCCATCAGGATAGGAACGTTCCCGGAAACGCCGGATACGCCGGAGGCATCACCGCCAATGATAGAAACCTTATCAATGCTGGACAAAGGCTGAGCCACGCTCTTGGCAATGTCAGGAAGAACCTTGATGAGCATTTCAGCCACAGCCGCATCGTTATACTGCTTATATGCCTCTGCTTTCTGTTTCATGGCTTCCGCTTCAGCCAAGCCTTTCTGACGAATCGCTTCAGCTTCTGCCTTACCGACAAGCTCAATGCCTTCTGCTTCCTGCTGCTTAGAGAACTTCTGTGCCTCAGCTGCACGTTCCGCCTCATATTTCTTGGCTTCTGCCTCTTTCTGGCGGCGGTACAGGTCAGCATCTGCCTGTTTGCGGACTTCCGCATCCAGTTTGCGTTGCTGGACCTCGGCTTCCTGTGCGGCAAGGTCTACCATTTTCTTCTGCTTGGCGATTTCAGCATCCGCTTCCGCTTCTTTGATTTCTTTGGCGCGGAGATTCATCTGAATCTGACCGGCAGCATCTGCGTCAGCCGCAGCTTTATCAGCTTCAGCTTTCAGCTTTGCCTTGGCGAGCTGCAATTCATTGTTGCGTTTTGCAATCGCAGTCTGCGCTTCAACTTCCTTGGCATTTGCAGCCATCTCAGCATCGGCCTTCGCGCAGGCTACATCACGGGCAGCCTGAGCACGGGCAATTTCAGCCTGTTTTTTCACAAGCTCTTCCTGTTCAATGCCGATAGCCTCGATGACGCCGTGGTTGTGGCCCTGAACATCCACCGCATCCCTGATATCCTGGACGTTAAAAGTCACGACCTCAAGTCCCATTTTAGCAAGGTCGGGGCGAGCATTCTCGATAACGCTCACAGCCATCTGCTTGCGGTTCGTCAGAATTTGGTCAACGGTCATGTCAGAGACAATCTCACGCAAATTGCCCTGCAGAACGTCATTAACTTTCTCATTGATGCCCTGCTCGTTCATGCCCAGAAAGTTCGAGATGGCTGCCTGTTGTCGGGACATGATGTACGCCTTGGCGTCTTTCAGACCGGATGCCTTCACTTCTTCATCCAGAACGGTAGAGTTTTCGCTGTAGACTTGAATCGTGACAACAGAGTCAATCCAGAGACTTACGCCGTTCTTCGTCTTAACACCTGTTTCAGGAGTCTTGACATCGATTTTCAAAAGGCGCATATTTAGTCGGTCAGCCCGTTGAAGAACGGGCAGAACAAATGTACCCTTTCCGCAAACCACTTTAGGCTTAGACAGGCCAAAGCCAGTTACAACGATAGCCTCCGTGGGCGGAGCTTTCTTGTAGCAGAGAAATCCAAAGAGAATAATCAGGGCTGCTACAATTCCAATCACGTATACCATAATTTTTATTTCTCCACATTCAGTTTTTTAGCTGCTAAGATTCTCATCCCTACTGCATCGGTATCGCCCCATCTCACAATCGCTCTGTCTTTAATTGTCTGCAATTCGCACGATTCCGCAATAAACAAAATCCACAGGTGAGAGAATGACCTGTGGGCTTCGAAAAGAGGTAATTATGCGCAAGCAGACACGGCATCGATTCGTGGCGACCAACTACAATCACTACAAATGTCTCTTGCCGTTTCTCTTGTACAATTTCTATTTTATGAGGTTCGCACAGCGGCGCAAGGGTAAACTTGCCAAGACTAAGATATTTTTGAGTTTGACTTCTGGTGTTTGTTTTTTTGCACTCATTTTCGAAAACTCCCATACAATACCCCTGACACAAAATGAGATACACCTCCAGCTACAACTCAAGAGCCCCATCCAAGATGACGGGGCTCTAGTTTTATATATTAGGGCAACAATAAATCTCGTGCATAAAGGTTAAGTATTCATGAACAAAGTTGCGATTTTGGCCCGTCCATCTGTAAAATATGATATAATTATGTTAGAAAGAATTGTGGGAGGAGAAAAACAATGACGGTCGGGGATATTCTTGTAAGCGTCAACCAAGCAAGTCTCGAGACGATGCTACCCCTCACTGCAGTGCAGACGAGCGCGGATATTGAACGGTACTACAAAGAAGGCTACAGTGTCGGCTTAACGGCTAACGAATTTGCTAAGAAGTATCCGAGACTGCCCATCAGCAGGATTTATGCCGCTCGCAATATGTTGGCCCCGCTCTATTACTGCGAACTCGATAATCCGGCCATTCCCATCGTTCTTTCTCTAAACATTTATGGCGACAAGTGTCTGGCTGTGAACGGCGAATCGGATGAAAAGTTTCAGCAGAGAGTTCTGGATATGGCCGAGAAAATCTCATCGGGAAACGTCCCCTTCATTCGCGGCTACCTCTTTTCCCTGGAAGACAGCCTGCGTGTATCGGTTCTTTCTAAATACATTGAGTTGTCCAGTCCGGGTGAGAATCTATACGCACTTTTTTTGGACTTCTATCGTACCAGTGATTTTGGGTTCTCGGCTCTCAAAGAGGATAACCTTCAGAAAGTCTTTTCTGGAAAGTCTCAGAAACAAAAGCAGAACACTGAAAAGAAGCTATCCAGCCTGCCAGATATTGTGACCATCTATCGTGGGGAAGGAAGCAAATCAACTCCATACGAGAAATCTTTCTCCTGGACCACAAGCTACAAGGTAGCCTGTTTCTTTGCTTGCCGCATCCCGAGTCTCGAGAACAGCAGAATCATCACTGCCCATGTCAGCAAATGTGACATCATCGAGTATTTTCCGAATGATGAAGAAAAAGAGGTTCTTGTCCCACCGGCTGCCGTAAAAGATAGAAAGGTCGATACACTATACGGCATTAACGCTCTGACAGATGAAATTCAGGCGTTCTTTCCTCTCTACCAGCGCTACCGGAGCCGCATTTCCACTCTGTATGATGCTTATGGCCGGGCTAATGATGAGGAGCACGACGCCGAGCATACGCTGCGAGTTCTCTTTGATGCGCTGCTTTTGGTTCAGGTTCAGGGCATTGCCTTAACAAAAAAAGAATCCCACCAGCTATGTGATGCGATTCTTTATCATGATATTGGGCGGACAAACGATGATGTCGATGACAGCCACGGAGCAAAGTCCAATGACATTTATTATGATGCTGTTCCCGAATGCAATTCGGCAACTGCTTTCCTCATCGAGTACCATTGCTTGGATGACCGCAAGGCTCTTGCAGACCTCAAAGCATCCAATATTCGAAACAAAGAACGGGTGTGGCTGCTATATACGATTCTCAAGGATGCAGATTCCCTGGACCGTGTGCGGTTCGGAATGCGGGCCGTGGACCCCAAGTATTTTCGAAACGAGATGGCCCACAAGCTACTGCCCACCGCGCAGAGTTGTGTGGGGCAGCTGAAACTATGAGGAGGATACCGTGCAGAACGAAAATGGTGTTTTGGCAGAGCAGGAAGAAATTCACAATGCGTTAGTCGATAAATACGTTCCCATATGGGATAAGAAATACCGGAGCAAGGGCGAGTCTATCTGGGTATTTCAGAGAAGAACCCTGTCCAGCGCTTGCCAGGTTGCGACGACATTGCATGACATGGATTTTGGGAAAGCATCTACTTTCCTCTTTCACCTGGTCCGTGAAGCTGAGGAGTGCAAACCCATCATTGAGGCCGTCAGCTCTCAGGTAGAGCTTGCCATGGCAAACCCCGACAAGTTCATTAAAGGCTATCATCAGTTTTTGCAGGGGCTCACAAAGCCCATCAAGAAGAATAAGGACTATGCTCTGTATTTCAAGGCTATTGCTTATGCGCAGGAATGTGTTCATTCAGGATTATCCATTGACGGAAATGTGGAACGTAATGATTCTGTCCTGTACGCGGTAATCGATATGCTGATGCAGGGGAGCGAATACCTCAAGCCTCAGGAATTCGATATTGTGAACAACATTGTCGGTATCTCAACTGAGAACGAGCCAATCATCATCCGGGACCCCTATCCCCTCGCCGATGTTCCTGTCTATTATAGTGATGCTCTTTTCAACAATCGGCCATACGACAAATGTGAATCTCAGATTTCTGAAGACAGACGCTTGGATATGGTCTTTTCGTACTATAAGCGTTATGGCTATGAGAATGTTGCAGATTTCGATAGCATCAACGACCTCGCTTTGCTCTCGCATTTGTATACGAACACTGTCCTTTCGATGGCCACCTATGTGAACGAGTATACCGTGGACATGTTGCCGGACAAGCCGCTGATTGAGAATACTCCGAACATGTGGTCCTGGTGGCCAAAGCCCATCTCACCCAAATATACGACAGAGTTTCTGAAAGATACGCTGCACCATCGCCGCAGAACTCTTCCCGCCAACGGTGCATTGTTTCAGTTTGATGCCTGCCAGCTGATACAGGAAATTAAGCTGAAAGAGACTTGCCGCGACAACGAGATTGTATGTCTGTATAAAATCGTAACCAAGTTCGGTGACCTGGCCGGATACTATAACACAAGCACCGAGTGGTTTTATATTTTGACTGACCGAGCTCAATTTCCAGAGCTGGTTGACAGCGTCACGAATCTGATTCTCTGGCTGTACACTTCTCTCGCCTGTGATTTGCCGGATGTTCTGCCCACTGATGCGTCGTTCCGGTCTTCGTTTGTGACACACGCGGATGCTCCATTTGGGATTCGTTGTCTGATGATTGGCGGAAAGCCCCGCGATTATCGCAAGAAAGGCAATGGTGACGACGAGCCGCTGCGGGTGTTCGACAAGTCCAAATATGATGCTTCGTCCAAAAACATCAATGGTTTCATTCGCCACCTGCCTGCCGGACAGAAAGCAAGCGAACGTGCCATCCTGATAGCTGAAAGCTATGGCTATGAGCTGAAGAGTGATGAAACTTATGTCACGCCGTTTGTGAGAAGACAATGGCTGAAAAAGAAAACTGAAGAGTCAATAACCCACGACTAAAGTCGCGGGTCTCCTTGCCCTGATTTATGAAGAAAAGCGCCCACCGAAAAATGGTGAGCGCTTTTATTTTTTCATTCCAAAAAGTCGGAGAGTTTTCCCATTCCAGAAAACTTTTTCCAAAAATGCCAAAAGTTTTCTGAACTCAGAAAAGTTTTGCTGCTATTCCAGAAGTTTTTGGTTTCGGAAAATCATGCGGCTATCATTGGGGATTCACTATCGGCGTTGCTGTTCTTGCCTGCGGGTCAATAGAATAAGTGGCGTCAATGTATACCGTATTGCTCCCTGTGTCTTTTCTCACAAAAACTGGCATTACAATTTCTGTGATGGATGTTGGGTCATTGCCATTTTCTGCGTAGGTTCCGGCATATTCCTGCCAACGGATATCCACGTAGGCATTAGAATGTGGTTCCAGTAGTGCCGCTCCTTCTGGGGTACATTCAAAGCCGTTGATAGAGCCTTTGTCCAAAATGATATCGATACGGTCATCCGTCTTGTTCTGATAGTAGGCTTTCGCCGTATAGCCCATGAAGCTGTCGGAATAGAATCCGCAAATGACCATGCTGCAGGCATTATTGTCGAACAGCACAATATCCGTGGGCTGAATCTCGTGTTTTGGTTCTGTCGCGTTCTCTTCACCTTTCGGATAAATCACAAAGTCATCATCGACAGGGTCATCACGATTCGACACATCCCATTCTGCTTCATCATAGACATCGATGTGAAGTTTGACGGTATCGATGTCTTGCGGTTTCACTCCATAGATTTCCAGTCCTGCTTTATCCCACGAAACGACCTCGGTGGTTTTCACTCCTGGTCCAATTTCCGGGAACCAACTGGTATCTGCCGGGATTCCATTCAAGGACGAGCTGCTTGTGATAGCGCAAAGAGTTTTGTCATCCGTTTTATTTTGGAAATCAACGGTCCAGTAGTAGCCGTAGTCATCATCATAGCCAACGCTCTGCAAGATGATGGTACAGGTATCGTTGTCGGCAATCGTCTGTGGCTGGAAACTCTCATCGAACTGGATGTCAGGTTCAGCCGTTGTACTATCGGCAGCACTACTTGCAGTACTCGTTGAAGAGTCGCTGGTGCTTTCCTCGGAGGATGCAGCATCAGATGTAGCTGCACTGCTGGCAGCAGTACTGGTAGTGTTAGAGCTGCTACAGGCGGCCAGGGAAAGTACAAGCAAAGCCGAAAGTGCTAATGATACAACCTTTTTCATGATTTTCTCCTTTTTTCTTTGTATAAGGCTATTATACATCAAAAGCGCTTCGGCATTTTACTTTTCCAGAACGAAACCTTTACTTACAAAGTTGCAAACGAAGCCCGGGAAAGTTAATAATTTTAATCGCAGGAGGGCGTCAAATTATTTCGATGTTGTCACGGAATTTGTCTGAGGGTTAATAGTGAAAGTCTCATCTACATAGATGTCCCGAGTATTGAAATTGTTTATAACGATTGGCATCACCATTTCGGTGATAGAGGTGGGGTCTTTACCGTTGGCCTCATAAGTATCCAAATAATCGCGATAGTAGATGTCTACATAGGCATTAGTGTGCGCATCAATTCCCATTGTATCTGTTTCAGGGAAGCACTCAAAGCCATTTATGGAACCTCCACTTCTAAAGGCAAGCATGATTTCTTTATCTGTTTTGTTTTCGATGTAAGCTTTAGCCGTGTAACCGTCCAGGCCATCGGGGTCAAATCCACAAATCATCAGAGTGCAAGCGTCATTGTCGGCCAGTACGAGGTCTGTGGGTTGGGTTTCATGCTTTGGCTCGGTTGCGTTTTCTTCCCCTTTTGGATAAACCACGAAATCGTCATCAACAAAGTCATGCCGTGGGATAACATCATAATCTAATTCGTTATAGACATCGAGATAAAAACTTACCGTATTGATATCCTGCGGATTGATGTTATAAATTTTAAGCCCGGAACTTTCCCAATGATGAATCTCCGTTTCCTCTTGACCAGGTTCAACACTCGTAAGCCAAAGGCTCGCACCCACGCCATTCAATGTGCAGTCGCCAAACGAGTAACCGAGTTTTTTATCTGATGTCTTATTCTTGAAGTAAAGCTTCCAATAATAGCCGTAATCATCATCGTAGCCTACGCTCTGCAAGATAATGGTGCATTCTTCATTATCAACAAGTGTTTGTGCCTGGAAATCATTATCGTATGTAATTTTGGGTTCGGGGGACGGCGTAGGTAAATCGCTGCCTGTGCCGTTCCACACCCTTTCATATGTTTTGCCGTCTTCTGTAGTATATGTCTCTCCTACTTTAATCCCGTCAGGGCTGTAATCTTGCGTGCTATTGGAAGTGCTATTTGACGAAGCACTTGACTTGGATTCACTTGAGGCTGCAGCAGAACTGTCTGCCTTGCCACAGGCAGCCAACGAGAGGACGAGCAAAGTCGAAAGTGCTAATGATACAACCTTTTTCATAGTGTTCTCCTTTTTTCTGTTTGTCAGAGCCATTATACACCAAAAGCACTTTGACTTATTTATTTTGGGAATATTTATCGCCAATTTGAGCGGATTGCACAAATAGCAAGAAGAAAATCAGTGCATATATGCTTCGACATTTTCCTTTCCCCTCTGCATTTTCCAGAACGAAACTTTTAATGCAGGCTTTTCCAAACGAAACTTTTGGGAGTTGTGATTTGAACTTGACAGCATTTGCGGCAGCTGAGATTTTGCTATTCGCCTGTTCCGATTGTCTCACCACAGATACGAAGCAGCGCATTTCGCTTTTGTGAGATACATCTCATATTCGGAAAGGCTGCGACAAAATTCTGAGGTTTCAGCGGCTCGCTTGCGACATTTTTCCAACTTTTTGGGCAGCAAAAAAGCCCTACCAGAATGGTAGAGTCTTTGCATGTTTTCTTTCGGTCATACGAGTAGGAAGCGTCACTTATCCGATATTCTTTCGCGCAAAAAAATGAACTTGCTTCGAGGTGAAGCGTAGCAAGTGCTTAGCAAGTTTTTAGCAAGTTCGTAGCAAGTATGCAACAAGCTCATGACAAGTACAATGTCTACTTTTCCGTAGCAAAAAGAAAAGCCATCAAACGATTTCACTCGCTTGGCGGCTTAGCTATATTCCTATACTGTTTTATCCAAATAACTCATCCAGCTTTTCGCTCAACGTCCCATCCTTTGCATAAGGCAATACATCGCACATACGAAAGTTATACTGCTTTCCGTTATGCTCCTCAGAGAACCCAAGAATATAGTTGGTTGCAATGCGATAAATAATTTCGGACGGAGCCAGACCGTAGACCTGCTTTTCAAAGATGTGTTCGAGCCGCTCCTTGGAGTTCGGGAACGCAGCTTTCATGCCTTCGCTCTGGTACAGACGCTTCACGATTTCGGTAATGTACAGGCCCGATTTCATGTACAGGTCAATAAAGGTCTTGTCCGGGTCATTAAAGCATCCGGGATTTTCTTCTTCCAAAAGCGATACCATCTTTGCCACGGTTGCTTTCGGGGTAAAGATTTGGTTCGTGCGCTGCGGCGGAATGTAGTCGAAGATGTCCTTTTCGTTCGCCGGGTCAAAATAGTTTGCCAGTTCACGCTTTAACCGCAGGAACTCTTTGATGGAATCATCAAACACGACTTCATCAAACAGCTTCCCGTCAAAGTGCTTCGTTTCGCCTGTGGCGGTATCCTTGTAATCGCCGCCATCGCGCAGGAACCGAAACTGCTCCAGCGTGATGCTGGTGACTTCTTGGAAAACTTCATCGGGAACGATTTGGTCGAAGTTGGCAAGAGTGGTATCCTCTGTGCCATAGGCCATCAGAAATGACGGTATCGTGCGGGCAAAACCGCGTAGATGGTCGCGGATGGTATCTTCCACATCGTTCTTTTTGCGTTCCTCGATTTGCGTCTCATAGCTGCGGACAGTCTCTTTGGCGGCATCTTCCACGAAGCTGCTGACCGTATCATTCAAAGCTGTTTTCAGCTTTTCAGTAGCCTCTGCCTTTTTCTGGTCGAATTCCTGATTGATTTTTGCCTGTTCGTGGGGCGCAGCAGCAGCCAACTGCTCATGGCGTTCTTTTTCGATTTGGTTGGTTTCGATACGATAGTCGCCGTAAGTCCGCGCCACCAAACGGTCCACATCCTCGCCCAGCTTCTTCTCTACACGCTTGGCATCCGAAGCCTTGATTTCCGTGCCGTAATTGGAGGTGGCAGCAGCCACGATGGGTTTTACAG
>ERZ780119.290-NODE-290-length-12819-cov-3.44767_pt1 | contig 12819 bp, 9 predicted proteins | sample MGYA00433083_ERZ780119 | MGnify/ENA primary metagenome ERZ780119 (study PRJEB29588, sample SAMEA2149557) | human gut metagenome | biome: human gut; feature: human-associated habitat; material: faeces | place: Denmark | collected 2008/2010 ... | reverse complement strand
GCGTCAATATTTAAGAACTAACCGGCGGCAACATCCGCATCGGCCACTCCAAGCATTTCATTACGGAAGCTTGTGAATACACGAATAGTTTTCTTCACTTTTTCCCTACTGTGGGAATGATACTTAATATAGAAGAAGACCATATGGACTTTTTCCATGACCTTTCTGATATCCGTCACTCTTTCCATTTGTTTGCAAAACGGATTCCGGAGCATGGCACGTTAATTATCAATGCTGATATTGAAAATTATGAAGAAATTACAGAGGGGCTTTCCTGCCGTGTTATCACATATGGATTAGAAAATAAGGACGCTGATTTTACAGCTGAAAACATCACTTACAATGACCTTGGATGCGGCACCTTTGACGCTGTCGTACAGGGAGAAGCAAAGGGGCATTTCCATCTGTCCGTAGTCGGCAGACACAACGTTTCCAATACCCTTGCCTGCTTAGCATTAGCTTCTCTTTATGGTATTGATGACGGCACCGTCCAGAAAGCATTGACTACATTCCACGGCGCAGACCGCCGCTTTGAATACAAAGGTGAGAAAAACGGATTTACCATTATTGATGACTATGCTCATCACCCGACGGAAATCCGAGCAACACTCACAGCAGCGAAAAATTATCCGCACAAAACGTTATGGTGTGCCTTCCAGCCGCACACCTACACACGTACCCGCGCCTTTTTAAAGGATTTTGCCTCTGCCCTTTCTCTGGCAGATAAAGTAATCTTAGCAGACATTTATGCGGCGCGTGAAAAAGACCCGGGAGATATTTCTTCTGCTGACCTTGCAAGAGAATTGGAAAAACTCGGAAAGGAAGTTCACTATTTACGCAGTTTTGACGAAATCGAAAAATTTATTTTAAAAAATTTAGTCAACGGCGACCTGTTGATAACTATGGGTGCCGGAAACATAGTAGAAATTGGTGAAAATCTTCTGAACAACTAAGTTATGAACGTTATCCACAACCTTATCAACATTCAGTCGAAAGATACGGTTGTGGATATTTTTTTGTTCAAAAAAAAATGTGAATAAATTGCATTTTTTACTTGACAAGCTCAGCCAACGTAATTTCGGCACATTGGCCCACTCTTTCTACCAGAATAGTCTGTTTGTGGTTTTGTTATGAACATTATGCACATTATCAACAGATAAATTCTACATGAAATGTATGCACATTTGCAATTTGCAACTGTTTTTTCTTTGTGATATACTCATCCTTGCTGACAGGTAAAAAATACCTGATGGAGAAAGGGAATGAGTTTTATTATGGGATTTACAATTTCCACAACATCGAATTGCGGACTCACTTTGATTTCCAATTCATTTATTCAAAATCATATGCCATCTGCAAATGGCAATTTCGTGAAAATATATTTGTATCTGGTTATGCTCTGCCAGCATGCCGACACCGCAGGTAATTCATCCATTGATGCTCTTGCCGATTGTTTCGAATGCACAGAAAGTGACATTTTGCGTGCACTGCGTTACTGGCAGAAAGAAGGACTTCTTTCTTTCACAGAGCAAAATGGCGAGATTACTTCGATTGTTCTTTCTACTGACGCCGCAGACACTGCGTCAGCAGTTACGGCAGAAAGAGAACCGGATATCGATGCTTCACCGGTAGCGGAAGAAACCGTTGTACCCGACGGCATCTCCATTCCGAACCGCCAGGAGTATACTCCTTTACAAGCGGAAGCACTGATGAAAGATATTGAAATCAGCGAGGCGATTTCGCAGGCAGAAAAGATACTTGGCACGACCCTTTCCACCACACATCTGCAAATGATTTTATATTTTATGTGTGACATCGGATTTTCACAGGAGATGATTGCTACCCTGTACCGCACGGCACACAGCCGCGGAAAGACTTCACCAAAGTATATGGAGGCAATTGGTCTTACATGGGCGAAAAAAGGGATTACAACGCCGGAGGAAGCAAAGGATGAGTCTTCTGCTTTTTCAGGTCTTTATCATGTCGTAAGCAAAGCACTTGGCTTAAATCGCTCCCTTGCTCCGGCAGAACGTGAAATCATTGATACATGGAGTGATTACGGCTTCTCGGATGAAATTATTGAGCAGGCATGTAAGCGTACGGTTTTGCAGACCGGTGGCACAAACTTAAATTACATAACAAGTATATTAAAGGACTGGCACAAGAAAGGTGTCCTCACCCTTGCGGACATAGAAAAATGCGACAAGTCATTTCAGCAGAAGAAAAAAACCGGAGAGCAGAAAAACTCTGCCACACAGCAAAAAAGAAACCAATTCCAGAGTTTTCCTCAAAGAGAGTATTCCAAAGAGGATTACAGTTCACTGGAAAAACAGTTACTGCGCAATGTGCAGGCATAAAACAAACGAAAGGATTCATTTATTATGCTTTTGACCAACAGTCAGTACGAGCATCTGATGTCCCATTACTATCATCAGCAGCTCAAGGACAATTTCATCCTGAAAAAGCGCATGAAGGAAGTCTATGATGCGATTCCCCAAATGAACGAATTGGAAAACCGGATTCGTACACTTTCGGTGCAGCACGCTGCCTCTCGTTTGAAAGGACAAACCGATTCGATTGACCTAGATGCCGAGATTGATAAAATCACAAAACAAAAAGAAGCCCTGCTTTTGCAGCACGGTTACCCGGCGGACTACCTGAAACCGGTCTACGAGTGCGCTGACTGTAAGGATACCGGCTATATTGATGGCAGGAAATGCCACTGTTTTGAAAAACTGATTGTTCAGTATTTGTACTCACAGTCAAATTTGAAAGACGTTTTGGAACATGAGAATTTTTCTCATTTTAATTTGAATTTTTACCCGGATGACTACACCGAAGAGGCAACCGGCGAAACACCGCGTGACAATATGCGACATGTCTTAGAAACCGTGAAATCCTATTTATCCGGTTTTTCGGACACACCGGGAAATCTTCTGTTATACGGCAACACCGGTGTCGGTAAAACTTTTTTAACAAACTGTATTGCAAAAGAGCTTTTAGACAAGTCTCATACCGTTGTGTACTTGACTTCTCTAAAACTATTTGATATTTTAGAATCGTGCAAATTTGACCGGGACTTATCACAGACCCAAAAAAATGCTTCGCTTTCTTATTTATTAAGCAGCGATTTACTGATTATCGATGATTTGGGAACAGAATTAAACAATAGTTTTACTTCCTCTCAGCTTTACCACTGCATCGATACACGATTAACAAACCACCGTTCCACGATTATTTCAACAAACTTGTCGTTTGATGATTTACGGGAACGCTACAGCGAGCGGATTTTCTCCCGGATTACAAGTAATTATACGTTATTAAAAATCACCGGCGATGACATTCGTTTGAAAAAGGCAATTATGCAACATTAAGTATGTTTTTCTTTCTGTTGCTGCAAACTATAAACCTACAACACAATATTTACACGGAGGACTTTAATCATGAGTCAAAAAGATTTGTCGAAAACAATCCCTTATGGAGACCTTGGTATTATTCCATTGGAGAGCAGCAAAGCAATCGGAAAAAAAGTGGATGATTACATTGTTGGCTGGAGAAATGAAGCCGATGTAGATTCTTCCATTCATTTTACCAATTACAAAAGGGATTCTTACATCATCGATGCCGTATGCCCACGTTTTGGGTCCGGTGAAGCAAAGGGTATCTTAAATGAATCCGTCCGCGGAAAAGATGTATACCTTCTTGTTGATGTATGTAACCACAGTTTAGCTTACACAGTATGTGGACAGGTTAATCATATGTCACCGGATGACCATTTTCAGGATTTGAAACGTATGATTGCCGCAATCAGCGGAAAAGCAAGACGAATCACTGTTATTATGCCTTTCCTGTATGAAAGCAGACAACATAAACGCAGTTCCCGCGAATCGTTAGACTGCGCTTTGGCACTTCAGGAACTGACCGCTATAGGCGTTGACAATATTATCACTTTTGACGCACATGACCCTCGCGTACAGAATGCAATTCCATTGAAGAGTTTTGAAACTGTACAGCCAACATATCAGTTTATTAAAGCCCTTTTGAAAAATGTACCGGACATTCATATGAAACCGGAAAACATGATGATTATCAGCCCGGATGAAGGTGCTATGGGACGTGCGATTTACTTTGGTAACGTAGCCGGTGTTGATGTAGGAACCTTCTACAAACGCCGTGATTACACAAAAATTGTTGAAGGACGTAACCCGATTATTGCACATGAATTCCTCGGTGCTGATGTTTCCGGCAAGGACGTTGTTGTGATTGACGATATGATTTCCTCCGGTGAAAGTATGATTGACGTTGCAACTGAATTGAAGCGCCGCAATGCAAACCGTATTTTCGTTGCTTCTACTTTTGGTCTGTTCACAAACGGTCTGGAGAAGTTTGATGAAGCTTATAAGAGCGGCTTGATTTACCGTGTCATGACGACAAACTTAGTATATCAGCCGGAAGAACTGTTACAGCGTGAGTATTACATCAATGTTGATATGAGCAAGTACATTGCTCTCCTTATCGATACTTTAAATCATGATTCCTCAATTGCGGAATACTTAAATCCAACCGAGCGTATCGAGCGCATCCTGAAGAAATATCATCAGGAACACTAATAGAAACGTGTGTCGCAAGGCGCACCTATTAAAAAGCCTGTCAAGCATTTGCCTGACAGGCTTTTTTTAGCTCTTATTTTTTATTCCGCACCCTCTGCTGCCGGGTCTGCTGCCGGGTCTGCCGGAGGCTCTGTCGCAGCCGGTTCCGCTGTTGCCGGAACTTGTGTCGCCGGTACCTGCGTGGCCGGTGGTTCCGTAACCTGTGTATCCGTTCCATCATCCGGATCCACATCAACGTCATTATCATTCGAATCTGCCGGGTCCGTATCTACACTTCCACCACTTCCGGTATCTTCCTGTGGAGTCGTATAACCACTACTGCTGCCACCACCGGAACTTCCCGATGATAACTCACCCAAATCAAATTCTTTTACATCTAAGTCTTTATGAATCTCATTCATGTACTCATGCCAGATTCGTCCCGGATAGGTGGAACCATACAAGTCGGCAACCGTTTTCGGGGAATCATAGCCTACCCAGACTGCCGTTGTATAATATGGTGTAAAACCACAGAACCAGCCGTCTTTTTTATCATTGGTTGTTCCGGTCTTGCCGGCACTTGGCTGTCCATTATCAAGGCCAAGACCACGTGCCGTACCACGTTTGATTACACCGGTCAGGATATCAACCATCGCACGTGCTGAATCCTTCTTGTAAACACTCTTTTGCTCGACTTTATCGGAAACAATTTCATTTCCATCGGAATCCAAAATTTTCACAATACACGTTGGTTCCCGGTACTTTCCGTCATTTTCCAGTGTTGCATAACCGGATGCCATCTCTAACGTACTGGTACCGTATGTCAATCCGCCAAGGGATGCCGACAAGTAGTAATCCGACTTCACGATTTTGGAATAATTCATATCCAATAAATACTGCAAGCCAACTTCCGGTTTTAACTTCTCAAACAGCTGCCATGCAACCGTATTCAAGGACTGCTCCACCGCAAAACGAAGCGAAATATAACCGTAGTAACGTCCACTGCTGTTTGACGGACCGCCCTTAAACTTATAATCATGTACGGTCGTGCTTGCCGTTGAACCACGCTCCAAAGTCGGTGTATAAACAATCAACGGCTTAATTGAACTACCCGGCTGACGGTAAGACTGGTACGCACGGTTTAAGGAAAGTCCTTCTGTCTCCTGGCTTCGTCCGCCCACCAGCGCAACAACACGTCCGGTCTTATTATCGATACATACTGCTGAACCCTGCATTTTGTAGGTTCCGTTTGTCTCTTTATCCTTAAATCCGGACAAATTATGATTGACTGCTTTTTGCAGTTTTTTCTGTTTCTTCAAATCAAAGGATGTATAAATCTTATATCCTTTATTCAAAAGCATCTGCTGAGCCGTCGAGTACGCATCATCATACTCCGTCTCATAGGTCTCTCTTTCTTCCTTATCCGCAAATGAATTTTTAAACTCAAATCCATTCTTTTTCATCAACTCGCGAATCGCACAGTAAGAAACAAACGTCTGGATGTAATCTCGTTTCTTCACTTCCTGAATATTCAGTTTAATTTCTTCCTGGTACGCCTCATCGTAATCCACCTTCGTAATCACGCCATCATCTAACATCTGGTCCAAAATACGATTTTTACGTTTGACCGTGTTATCAAAATTTTTCAATGGGTTATAAAGGGTTGGATTATTTGGAATAGAACACAAAAAGCATAACTGCCCAAGTGACAATTCTTGACAGCTCTTTCCGAAATATCCGCGTGCCGCCGCCTCAATTCCATAGTAACCATTTGCATAATAAATGGTATTTAAGTAAAATTCCAGAATCTGGCTTTTGGTGTACTTCTTTTCCAGCTCAAGCGCAATAAAAATTTCCTTTATTTTACGCTCATACGTCTTCTCCGTCGAGAGGAAAACACCGCGTGCTAACTGCTGGGTAATTGTCGATGCTCCCTGTGTTTTCTCACCGTTGTTCTTAATCAATGCAAAAACCGCACGCATAATACCTTTGGCATCAATTCCGTTATGTGAGTAAAACTTTTTGTCTTCGGTAACAATTGCTGCATCCTTTACCGCCTTTGGTATTTTGTCCAAGGTAAGGTAATAGGAGTCTTTTTCTCCCTTTAATTTCGCTATCTCTTTGCCCTTATTGTTATACACAATCGACGTCTCGGATGAACGGAATGTATCTATGGACGACTCTTTCACAAGCGCAACCGCGTCATCCTGCATTGCGAAGATATCTTTTCCATATTTGAAATAAAAGATAATTCCGCCGACTAATATTGTGAGCAGAAACAAAAGTAATACAATTTTAAACCCAAACCAAAACTTAGGATGTTTCCGCTGTTTTTTGTTTTTTCTAGCCATCTTTACCTCCATTTCTCCCGCTTTATACTACGTGGACGCTTTGACTTATGTATCATCATACCACATTTAGCGTATCTTGGAAAGAATTTCTTTATGCACAGCCCCTGCACGGTGTTCCCATGTATGCGACTTCTCAGCCGTCTCATACGCCGCTTTCTGCATGTGCTCCCATTTCTTTCGATTTTCTAAAATTCCCTGCACCATATCCGGCAGGCATTCAAGTGCATCCAGTTCATAAAAGAAAATATCCTCTCCATCCCGTAAATTTTCTGTCAAATACCGGCTCCAGTCGGTAAAACATACAGCGCCGTTTAACATCGAATTAAATACGCGGTCATGTGCGCCATCCTTAAACCACGGCATTACATTCAAAGAAACTTTCGCCTTGCTTAACGCCTGCAGACACGCCAGTGAATCAACGCCACCCTCTTTTATCAGATTTTCCGGATGTTCACAGGGAAGAAATTCCCATCCAGCTCCAAAACAATGCACGGAAACACCGGCATCCACAAGCGTCTGCACCACTTTTCCACGAAAATAATTGCGCACATACAAATCGATCATAATCATATTTGGCATCATTTCTTTTACACCGTCTTCGGTAATATCCTCAACCTCGGAAAGCAGATGCTCACGAATTCCGATATCCATCCCCAGATGCGGATGTTTCTTAAAATCCTCAATAATTCCGTAATAAAAATCGGCATACTCTTTGCCATGTCTCTCAATCGTCGGTTCAAATTTAGAAAGCGGCGTGTAATTTCCGGTAAATACAACGTCATATGGGCGTTCTTCCCACTTAGGCAGCGTATCATCTTCCCACAAGGACGTTCCCGCCAATGGCAGAAACAGCCCCCGCTTAATTTCCGGAAAATAATACTGCAAATAAGCTTCATGCTCTCTGTCAATCGAAATCTGGCAGTAGTCTTTTGGCAAAAATGGCAGAAATTTATGATAGTAAAACGGATGGTCAACCACAATATTGATAACCGGTATTTTTCTGTCATCAAACAAATGAATTCCCCTGCAGTCAATAAAATATCCCTCACCACAGCAGCCGTCAAAATTAAACGTCACTGCCGCTGTTGCCTCCGGTTTGGCAAACAAAAGCAATTCGGCAAGACTATCATACGATTTACACTGGTCAAAGTAAAACACTTCATATCCCAATTTACTAAAAGTCTTCCCAAGCTGCTCACTAAAAAAACTTAATGTTTCAATTCCCTTGGTAAATAAAATAATTCGTTCGATTTTCATACTGCCTCCGCTATTGATTAAATATGATCAAATGCCTTCTGTCACAAAGAGGGTATTCCGATTTTACAATCAAAATACCCTCTTTCTTATCTTGTTTATTTTACCTTACGGCAAATCAATTTCTGAATATTCTTTCGGTGGCAGTGCAGTTGTTGAATCCTTAACAAACTTGCGCACAGCCTGCGCCGCTTTCGGTATCGCAATATTCGTACCAGCACCGGCAACACAGCCACCCGGACAGCCCATACCTTCAATCAGACAGCCATCCTTTTTACCGGCCTTCGCCATAAGAAGCATTTTCTGACAGTCGGATAATCCTTCCGCATGCTCAATATAAACTTCCGTTCCCGGATAATATTCGTTAATGCAGTTTTCAATGGCATTTGCAACACCACCGGCAACGGCGTAACCACGTCCGGTTCCTGTTGCATCATGAATTGGCTCCTCTGCATCATAGGTTTCCATATCAATTCCTTTGGCAGTGAAAATCGCATCCAATTCTTCAAAGGTAATTACAAAATCCACATCACTTCGTACCGAACGGCGGGAAGCTTCCAGTTTCTTTGCCGCACACGGTCCGACAAATACAATCTTAGCTTCCGGATGACGCTGTTTAATTGTACGTGCAGTCGCTACCATCGGTGTCAGAGCACTTGAAACAGTCTCTACCATATCCGGCAGTGTTTTCTTTGCCAACATCGACCAAGCCGGACAACAGGAAGTCAACAAAAATGGAAGTTTTCCTGTTTTTACTTCATTTACATAATGTCTTGCTTCCGTAATCGCTCCGATATCTGCACCAAGTGCAACTTCAAACACTTCCGCAAAACCAATTTCTTTCAACGCTGCTTTGATTTTCCAAAGACGGACATCGTCACCAAACTGTCCGATAATCGCCGGAGCCAATTCGGCAATAACCGGTCCCTGCTTCATTGCCTGAATCAACTGGAAAATCTGGGATTTATCTGCAATCGCTCCAAATGGACATGCAGTCATACATTGTCCGCATTTTACGCATTTTTGGTCATCAATCCGGACACGTCCGCGCTCATCACTGGAAATGGCTTTCACACCACATGCAGCTGCACATGGACGAACCTTCTTCGCAATTGCATCATAAGGACAGATTGCCTTACATTTTCCACATTTAATACATTTATCTTTATCAATATGAGATTTTCCGTCTACAATGCTGACAGCACCTTTCGGGCAAACCTCTACACAAGGATGGGCCACACAGCCACGGCACTGATTGGATACTTCATATACGTTATCCTCACACATATCACAAGCCGACGGAATTACCTGCATCAAAGGCGGCTCATAATATTTTTCTGCCACATTACTCTCATCCAATCCACTTGTAACGTGAACCGGTTCGTCATCCGGTCTTAATGAAAGTCCCATCGCAAGACGCACACGCTCCGAGCAGATAGCACGCTCACGGTAAATACTCTCACGGTATAAAGGCGCATCTCCCGGCGTAATTTTATATGGGATTGCCTCGATATCATCATTTATGTTCTGTGAATCAAAAGCGACTTTTGCAACTTCTGTAAACACTTTCTGTCTCAGTGTCTTAATCGGGGTTTCTATTCCTCTCATTCTTGTCCTCCTTGGCGTAATTGATACAAATTCTCATAATCAATGGTAGAATATCATAGTTTCCAAATATTTTCAAGATACTTCCGATACTTCTCTTGTTCTTCTTTTGGTTCCACGATTGAAACACCCTTTCCAATCCCCGCAAGCCAGCCATAAAACTGCTTGCTGACACTGATTTCTACGAATGTCCGAAACTGTGTCTCGGACTCTTTTAAAACAGGAATTTCCTTTCCAAAACGGTCAATTGCAACGCCAATCAGCGAATTATCAAAAACAAGCTGAAGCCTTTTTTTCTCCCCGGCAAACATTCCAAACGTTTTTTTTGAAAAATCCGTGACATCCAGTTTTTGATATGCTGTTTCCCCTTCTCTTTTTCCCTCTTCTCTCTTTAACTGTCGAAGTTTATCTACACGGAAATATTTAATCATCTCTGCTTTGTGGTCATACGCCAGCAGATAATAATTTTCGTCTTCCCACATAAGCATCCATGGAGAAACAAGATAGCGTTCGCCACCGTGCCGCGGCACAAGTTCCTTGTTCTGATTCCATTCGCAGTAAACAAAAGTAACCGGTTGATTTTCGTGCATTGCCTGATGAATGTCATCAATCAGATAAAGGGAAGACAAATTTTCTGTTTTCACACGGTCATTGACACAAACTTGACGCTGTAACCGATTTGCCTCATGGCGGCTCGTGAAACGTTCCAACTTCTCAATCAAATTTCTGCTTTGTTTTTGCGTAATAAATTTGGACGCCTGCACAGCATCAACTAAAAGTTTTAACTCCGCCAATTCAAACTCACGGCTTCCCAGATAGTAACCCGCCGGGTTTTTCTGACATACAACATCATACCCGAGTATCTGCAAAGCTTCCATGTCCGAATAAACACTTTTTCTTTCCGCATGAATACCATTCTGCTTTAAATACGAGATGATTTGCGGCATCGTTACCGGATGTTTTTCGTCACTCTCACTTCGCAGCAGTTCCAAAATATAAAATAATTTGTATTTCTGGTTTGGTGCTTTCGGCATCAGGATTCCTCCTCCCTTGATTCCATTACAATCTGGTCTCGCCCATGCTCTTTTCCATAATAAAGAAGTTCGTCCGCACGGTTAATCGCTTCTTCCATTTTCTCTTCTTCACAGTAAGTTGCAATACCAATCGTCAGAGAAATTGAGAATTCCATACCGTTATGTGAAAACTTTTTCGATTTCACATCGTCCAAAAATCCCTGCAAAACTTTTCTCGTCTCATTTACTGTTCCATCAAAACCAATCAAAAATTCTTCGCCACCCCAGCGTGCGGAAAAACCATCTTCACCAACTGCTTTCCGTAGTGCTCCGGCAACATATTTTAGAACTTCGTCACCTTTTTCATGACCATAACTGTCATTGACACTCTTAAAAAAATCGATATCCGCAATCGCAAGTGAAAAACAATCGTTATCTCTACGGTAATCCATCTGAATCTGCGCCGCACGCCGGTTCAGAAGTTTTGTCAATGGGTCACGTGACACCATTTCTTCCAATGAATCACTGACCGCCACTGCATATTCGCCCATTTGCGCCAATTCGTCGCCTCTCTTTAAAACAATTTCCGGCATTTCATGATGAAATTCTCCATGCGCCACTCTGCCAAGAAATCTCTTAATCGCCTGAATTGCCTCCACCATTTTCTGTGCGGAAAGATTACAGATAAATCCGGCAAGAATTATGATAAACAGGCAGATAATCACATTCCCCTGCGTCATGAATCTCATGGAAGTATTCACAGACTCCGCTGACTCTCCGGCAAAACAAACACCTACAACTTCATTCTCATCATTGCGAATTGGCACATAGTAACCAAAGTATCTGACTCCCATAACGTCAACATTCTGGGAAAAATATTCTTCCCCGTCTTCAATCACTTGTGAAGCAACTTCTTTATCTATGTGAGAGCCAACCAAACGATTTCCTTTTTTATCAACCAGTGTTGTAAGACATCTCTCATCACCAACAAATACAGTAACATCCGCACCGGTATCATTTTTAATATCGTCTAAAATGCGGTAATCCGATGTAATTTCTGTTTCCCCCTTATAAACCCTATCGTCTTTCTGCGAAAAATCTCCCGCATCCAACACATTATAAATACTAATCAGATTATGAGCGATACCGGACAAACTCTTTTCAATCTCAAATACCATACCTTCACGAACCGAATTCTGACTGTAAAATGTCATGACAACTCCTAAAATTGCAATCGGAACTACTGACATTCGCATGATGGTAAAAATTAGACTTTTCCTTTTTTTTCGCGCCATATCCGACACCCCCTCATTTCCATTATATACGTTTACTCTTCGTCCTCTTCCGGCAAAGCCATTTTCTGCTCTACCATAACTTTTTCATCCAAGCAGTTAAAAATTCCATCTACAATTGCTTCGTCCGGTTTCTTCGTTATTACACTGACAACCGGGACAACAATCAAACCAGCAATCATTGCTAATGCTCCGGCGTTAATCGGTGATGCAATATAATTGATAAACATGTTAGAAACCGTAATTCCAACTCCGGCAATAAAGCTTGCCCAGACAGCCGCTTTTGTCACGCGCTTCCAGTACAGTCCATACAAAAATGGTGCTAAAAACGCTCCTGCCAGAGCACCCCAGCTGATTCCCATAAGCTGTGCAATAAATGCCGGCGGGTCAAGTGCAATCACAACGGAAATGATAATAAAGAACGCAAGCAGTATTCTCATCCAAATTAACTGCTTTTTCTCACTCATATCTTTCACAAACAATGGTTTGATAAAATCAAGTGTGAGTGTGGAACTTGACGTGAGCACAAGGCTCGACAAAGTCGACATGGATGCAGACAAAACAAGCACAATGACAATTCCAATCAGAATGTCAGGCAGGCTCGAAAGCATCGTCGGTATAATAGTATCATATGCTACACTTCCATCGGCTGCTTTTGTTACACCGGAAATCTGGCTGAATCCACCAAGGAAATAGCAGCCGGCCGGAACAACTA
>ERZ780119.274-NODE-274-length-13259-cov-3.39829_pt1 | contig 13259 bp, 8 predicted proteins | sample MGYA00433083_ERZ780119 | MGnify/ENA primary metagenome ERZ780119 (study PRJEB29588, sample SAMEA2149557) | human gut metagenome | biome: human gut; feature: human-associated habitat; material: faeces | place: Denmark | collected 2008/2010 ... | reverse complement strand
TTCCATAATAACCTGCTGCTACCGCTTCTGTGTATTTTCCTGCATACAGCAATACTCTTGCCTTTAATGCCTTGGCTGCTTCTTTAGAAGCTTGTGAAAGCTTTTTCCAATCAGGAGCTTTTTCAATAGCTATTTCCAGTTGATCCAGAATATATTGATAAGAATCGGCTACGGAGCTACGCGCCTTTAAAGCATTGGATACGGATGGAGCTTCATTACGCATGACAACTCCGTATTCACTATTCATATCCCAAAATTCGCAGTAACGAACCAAGATATTGAAGTAGGCCAAAGCGCGTAAATAGGCTATTTCACCTAACACTTCGGCTCTACGGTTTCCGGAGAACTCTCCGTCACTCATGCGGTTACAGGCTGTTTCCAGGAAGTTGGCGTTTTTGATCACAGCGTAATCTGCATCCCATTCTGTTGCATCACTGAATGATAGGGTAGGCAACATTCGTTCGGAGTAGTAAACGGCATTACCGGCACTTACAATTTCTTGACGCCACATGGTTCCGGCTTTGAATGAGCCGCTGACTGTAGGAAATATGACATTGAATCCATTTCCAGGTAAGGAGTAATAAATTCCATTTAGAGCAAGCTCTACGGCAGCAGGTGTAGTGATGGCACCGTCTAAATCTGCTTCGAATTCGGGCTTTTGGTCTAAGACATCTACCAACTGGCACGAGGAAACGCCCATTGTAAGTAAAGCTAAGAATATATATTTTTTCATTCGATTATACATTTAAATGATTATAAGTTAATTTTTAAACCTGCCGAGAAGGAACGGAAACCCGGATAAGTGGAGGTTTCATAGTTACCGCCATAGTTGCTGTTACTGTTTACAGTAGCAGGGTCTGTTCCCGGATAAGAGGTGATAGTGAACAAATTGGTAGCTGAGATAAATATTTGCCCTTTAATTACTTTGTTTAAAGGCAAATTATAAGTCAGACGCACTTCCTGCAAACGGAAGAAGGAGGCATTAAACAATTCATGATCGGTTAGTCTAGGTACACCGTCACCTATATACAAGGCCGGGTATTTGGCATCTTTGTTGGTGTCAGACCATCTGTCATTCAATCCATAGTCAATCAAACCGGTTAATTGTCCGGGTAGATTCTGCAATGTTTTGTTATAAATCTTCAAACCACCGATCTGATATCCGAAGTTGGCGAACAGGCTGAATTGTTTATAAGATAAATTGGCAGTCAGACCGCCGAACAGATCCGGATCAGGATTACCGATAATAACACGGTCATTGTAGTTGATGATTCCATCTCCATTTAAATCCTTAATTTCCAAATGTCCCGGTTTTAATGAGTTACCATCGTAATAACTTTGTCCCTTTGATTTAGCATAGGCATTCAATTCATCTATTCTGGTTTGATCTTGTATGATCCCGGCATATTCATAACCATGGAAAGCTCCCATTGGATAGCCCCCAGCCAATACTTGGTCGGCATAGCTGCCTTGAACTACTACATCCATAGCTGATTGTGCTCTACCTTCTTCAACCAGTTTGGTGACTTTATTCTTGTTATGTGACATATTCAAGGTCAGGTCCAAGTTCCAGTCTTTAGTAGATAATACACGGCCTACCAGGTTTATTTCAATACCGCGGTTGGTCAATGCTCCGATATTACGGTTCATCTGCATAGAGCCACCGGTTGCACTGGGCGGGAAATCAAATGACCAGATCAAGTCTTTGGTATCTTTGATATAGCCGGAGATAGAACCGGTCAGTCGGTAATCGAACAATGCGAAATCAAGACCTAAATCATATTGGGTCGATTTTTCCCAGCGGATGTCGCGGTTACCCACTTGTTTATGTATAATGGCTGACAGATTATTATAACTGGTTGCTTCGTATAAATCACGATTAGAGAAGCTGGTTAAGTTTTGTGTACCGGTAGTACCTACGCTGGCACGTAATTTCAAATCATTAATGAATGTCAGGTTTTTCATGAATTTTTCCTGAGAGATACGCCATGCAATGGCTCCTGAAGGGAAGAAACCATAACGGTTGTTCGAACCAAACATGGATGAACCATCATAACGTCCTGTAAAAGTGAACAGGTAACGCTCCATTAATTTATAATTGATACGGGCAAATGAAGAGAACAGACCACTTGCATTATATCCGTTACCCCAAGATGAGATGCTTGCGGCACTTCCTAAATTGGTGTAGATATCATTATCCGGATAAGTCTGGCCATTCATTCTTGTACTACGGCTTATACCACGTTCAAAGGAGATACCGGCTACGGCATCCAAAACATGATTCTTGTTGAACTCATAGTTATAATTCAATGTATTGTCGAATACGGTTTTTGAATATTTATAATGATATTCTGACCCACTGGCTTCATTTCTAGTACTTAGAAAACTTGGACTGAATGAATTGTTTTCAGTAAATTGTAAATTACCCGATAAACTGGAACGGAACCGGAATCCTTTCCAAATATCAACTTCTCCGTATACGGTTCCCATGATGCGGTAAATATTATCATGGTTTTTCTTATAGGTGTTGGCCACCGGGTTGGCTTGACCTGTGGACATATCAAATTCCCCGTTATCATTATATATAGGCATATCAGGACGATAACCTTGTGCGCTGAACAGTGAAGTTCCTGCATTATCCTGATCTGTATAACTCATATTAGCATTGATACCAAAACGGAGGATAGGCAATACATTCATTTCTGTAGACACGCGTGCATTATATCGGCTTAAGTCACCTCCTTTAACCATACCTTGCTGATCGAATATGGATAATGAAATAAGATATTTGGAAACTTTGCTACCTCCACTTACTGTCAAGTCGGCATTGTGGCGGATAGCTGTTTGTTTCACTTCGTCAAACCAATTGGTGTTGGCACTGCCTAATGCGGTGGAATTAGGCTCAAGAATTTCTAGTGCATATTGGTTGGACGGATCATACACCAAGGTTTCTTTAGCAAAGCGGCGTACCGTTTCGCGCCATTCATCACCATACAGGATACGGAAGTTCTTAATTTGAACATCAGTGGTTACATTATAGTTGAAGTTGACGGTAGGTTTGGAACCCTCCACCCCTTTCTTGGTGGTAACGATAACCACACCGTTTGCAGCACGAGAACCATAGATAGCAGCTGCAGAAGCATCTTTCAATACGTCCATAGATTGGATATCATTCGGAGAAATGGCATCCAGCATGCTGGGATCTTCTACAGGAACTCCATCGATAACATACAAGGGTTCATTAGAACCGGTTAATGACGTAGCACCACGCACACGTACACGGACTGTCTCACCCGGAACACCGGTATTCTGTGACACCTGTACACCTGCTGCCAGGTTTTGAAGCATAGAAGTTACATTAGGAGTATTCAATTGGCTCAACTGCTTTAGGCCTACTGAAGCTACAGAGCCGGTCAAATCCTTTACAGAAGAAGTACCATAACCTACTACGACTACTTCGTCCAGATTGGTCACCTCGCTTTCCATTTTTACATTGAAAACGTGTCTGTTGCCAATTTTTTCCTTAACTGTCTGCATACCGATAAAGCTGATCATCAGTTCGTCGTTTTTAGTGTTTTCAGGATAAGACAGCATGAATTGTCCATCCATATTGGCTACTGTACCGAACGTGGTGCCTTGGATAACAATAGAGGCTCCGATGACCGGTTCGCCCATATCATCTTTGATCACTCCGGTAATTGTTCTGCGCTTGGCATTTCTGTCAATCGGTAATATGAGTACATAATTGTTCTCTACTAATTCATAGCGCATACCTGCCTGGCTACAAATCACGGAAAGTGCTTGTTCCAGAGGTTCTTTGTTTAATGTAAGTTTCAAAGGTACATTGTTCAATGTTGCATCTTCGTACATGATATGAATGCCTGTTTGCTTTTTAACCATGTTAAGAGCCTCTTTTACACTGATGTTTTCACTTTTGATAGTGACAGTCTTGTCGGCTAGTACGTTTGCAAACATTGCGTTGAATGTGCAGAATATGCACATTAACATTACTAATAGCCTCATTTTTGGAGGTTTAGCTACTAAACGATTCCAAAGTTCGTCTTTTTTCATAAAACTCAAATAACTCATTTAATTTAGAATATTCCTGTTATACAGGGTTTGATTATTGTTTTTTTACAAATATAGTTTCTCCCTTTTTCTCAAACTTGACGTCGGATACACGATGAATGATGTCTAGTGCAAAGTCCAAAGGCTTGTTGCGGAAAATAACTCCGGTGAATTTCATGGTTTCTAATTCCTTGGATGCTATTTGAATATTTACATTATAGCATCGGGACAGACGGGCTATCAGCAAGGGAAATGGCATTGCGTCAAATTCCATAGCGCCCTCAGTCCATGAAATATAGAATTCAGGATCTACTTTGTAAACTTTTGATTGTGCAGAAGAGTAATGTTCGCCTGGTAGTAGATAATATTCACCTGATGGAGCATTTACCTTTAATTTTCCTTCAATCAAGGTTACTGATAATTCTTCATCGGGATAAGCCGAGATATTGAAAGTTGTTCCTAATACATAAATAGCATGGTCGTGTGTTTTTATTATGAAAGGGCGGGCTTCATCGTGTGTAACCTCAAACATGGCCTCTCCTTCCAAAGTAACTTCCCGGGTATCTCCGAATTGAACCGGAAAGTTGATATGGGAGTCCGCATTCATTTTTACTTTTGTGCCGTCAGCCAGTACTATTGCGTATTCCGAGCCTTTGGGTACTATGATTTTATTCTGTAATAATTCAGCATCCGGTTCTGGTTTATGAGGATAATTACTTTCTTGTGGGAATGTGATCTCTCCATTGTTGTTGATACGACTTCCATTGATTTCCCGTTGGCTGTTATAAAGTGGAACTACAGACTGGTTTGCTTGTACCCAGGTGGCTTTAGGAGTTTCTGGATTTTGGGAAAGAGGTGATTGTTGTGATTGTTCGCTTTGGGTAATAACAGGTGCTAGGTTCCGGTCATTGAAATATAAAATGGAGGTAATCCCTATCAGTATTGCTATTGCAGCGGCTGAGGAATAGACTACGATACGGCGATAAATACTACCGGATTGGTTACAACGATTTTGAAGTGACTTCCATGAGCCTTCTTTGTCAAACTGATGTAATAAGTTAAGTTGGTTGTTTACATGATGGAGTGAAAGTAATTTCACAAAGATTTCTCTATGCGATGCATCCTTTTCAATCCATTGCTTTAATTCTTCAAATTCCTGTTCATTGAGTTGATGGGAAAGGTATTTTTGAATTAGAATTTCCGTTTTATTCTTTTGCATAATTGTTGTACTGTTTAACAGAAGTATCACAATTACACAAAATGGGTGACAAAAATCTGAAGAAATTTATAAATTAAATAAGATTAGGATTTCTGTCATATTGAAACGACGCAACATTTTTAGTGCGCGTGATAGGTGGGTTTTTACTGTATTTATGGAAATATGGAGCTCTTCAGCTACTTCTTTGTATTTTTTGTCTTCCAGAATAATTTTGACTAAAACATTATACTCTTGTTCCGGCAATTTTTTTAATTCGGCCAGTAATTGATTCCTTTTTTGCAATAGCTCTTCTTCATCATAAAAATCATCGATAGGAGAATAAGATTCTTCTTCCATTTCGTCTAAAGAAAAGTAACGTTCCCGTTGTACTTTGGTCAGTGAGGAGAAACGGACGGCATTGAATAGCCATGCGTGCAGATTGGAGGAAATAGTGGTATGCGAGTTTTTATCCCAAAAACTCACAAATAAATTCTGTACGATATCTTCTGATGTTTCCGCAGAACCTGTGAACTGTACAGAGTAGAGACATAAAGGGAGATAATAAGTATCATACAGTAGACGAAAGGCCTTTTCTTTGTTTTCAGCAAAGAGAGCTAGTATCCTTTCGTCTACTTCATTATATCTATTGTATTTTCTTGCATTATTGTTCATGGATGCCTTTTGCGGCACAAAATTAGGAATTTAACCGACACGATATACGACTTTCATGGATTAAAAATGCAAAAAGTACAATGTATTATGAATATTTTCTTTATTTTTCAATTCTGAACCAGTCAGCGTCCGTCCATCCTCCGTCATTGGTTACAATAGCGGGGCGCGTACAGAAGATACCTACCTTGGCTCCTATCCATTTACCTTCTTTTACTTGGAAAGTTTCTCCTAATGGCTGGAATTTCTTGCCGTCCGTACTGTAGCTGAGGTTACATTTCACTAATAAGTCGTGACCGCCTTCACTGGCTTTAATCTTGTCTCCTTTTGCGGAAAATTTAGCGCGAAGATAGATTGTGCCGTCTTTTAAGGGAACGGAAGCATTTACTTTTTCAGTAGCTCCCCGATCGGCTTTCAGGCATTCCACTTGTGACAGGACAAGTCCGTTGTCTGTGTTTTCAACAACTAATCCGGCATAATCCATTCCCATTACAACCAGTCCCGTGCGTTCACCTTTATATTTTTCTGTCGGCTTGAAAGTAAGTTTGGTGGTGGCAGTAAAATTGGGAGCCGGGGTTTTTTGTAGCATCAGATTAGAAACATCCCATAAACTTTTATAATCTTCGGGAACTGGGTAGGAGTATAGACGTACAAATCCTTCTCCTCCGTTGAAATAAGCCCATTTTTCATTGATGTTAGCCTGCCATTGCCATTGAGGAGACAATGTATAACCATCAAACTCATCACTTTCTTGCGGGGTACAAATAGGATAGTTCTTACCTACATTAGGCTTTTTATAAGTCAGAACAGGTTCGCCACAACCATCGCCGTCTTTATCAACACCTATAACGGGCCAGTCATCAACCCATTTCATAGGTTGCAGATGGACTAAGCGTCCGTAAGCTCCTACGTCTTGGAAGTGCATGAACCAGTCCTCTCCCGTAGGGGTGTCTACCCAACCGCCTTGATGAGGCCCGTTGACGGGAGAGTTGCCTTGCGCTAATACTGTTTTCCATTCGTATGGACCGTATACGTTTTTTGAGCGAAGTACGACTTGCCATCCTGTAGGAACGCCGCCTGCCGGATGGAAGATGTAATAGTATCCATTACGTTTATAGAATTTGGGCCCTTCACAAGTTTGATGTGCTTCATGACCATCGAAAATGATACGGGATTGTGTGATAGCTTTACTTGCATCGGCACTTAGCTCACAAATTGTAATTACACTTTTCAGTCCGGCCCGGCTTCCTGCATAAGCGTGAACCAGATATACACGACCGTCATCATCCCATAATGGAGTCGTGTCGATGATGCCTTTTCCGGCTTTCACCAAAACTGGCTCGCTCCAGGGACCTTTCGGATCTTTGGCTTTCACCATGAATGCTCCTTGGTCCGGGTCACCCCAGAATATATAGAATTCACCGTTATGGTGGCGGATACTGGGTGCCCATACACGGTTGCCATGTTCAGGACGGACATCGGTAACAGGGGGCAGTGCGTAGGGTACAGCCGCACCTATGATAGTCCAGTTGACAAGGTCTTTGGAGTGTAATATTTGTAAACCGGGCAGACAGTTGAAACTGGATGAGGTCAAATAATAATCGTCTCCTACACGGCAAACGTCCGGATCGGAGTAATCCGCATACAGGACTGGATTTTTGTAGGTCCCATTGCCTTGGTCGGCCACCCAGGCTTGGGATACATAATTCTGTGCGGGAGCAGATAAAAAACAGCCTCCTAGCAGACAGAGAGTGATTAGTCGTTTCATGGTTTTAGATTTTTTATTTAATCGTAATTTTGCAAGGATGTTCCAATTCTTTTCTCCATTGGGGAAGATAATTGAACCAGTCTTTCATATCTTTAAATCCGAAACTTTCTTTTTTTGAGGTGAAAGTAACGTAATAGTGGAAATGCTGTTGCCCCGGTGCTTGTAAGGTATATAAGTAGTTTGATCCGTCTTGTACTTCTTTACCGATATATTTAGGAATGAAAGTTCCCATACTTGTTGTTTCTTTCACATAACCTATGGTGTCTGTGACAGGCCAGTCGGTTCCCCAGCTTCCAGTCAGTCCTTTATGGTCGCTCATGTGACCTCCTTCTTTCAGAATCTGTACACCTGCTGCAAAGACTTCCTGTTTAAGCGGACGGTCAAACAGGACATCTACCTTCATGTCCCGATGACCGCCATAGATGGTATATCGATTGATCATGTTCAAATCGTTTCCTTGATATTCCCAACCGATGACTTCTGCTTCGACGATGGCACGTACAGGACCGGAGGCTAGTACACGTTCCGTGCGGTTTACTACTGGTTTTATGTGGGTCGCCTCAGTACCATTCCAACCTTTTAATGCACCTACACCACCACTATTGTAAACACGTAGCGCATCATCTCCGTAGCCGTTGGCACGTTGCGCTTTGGTAGGGTAGAAACAAGTCTCTTTTATTTCCAGTCTTTTATTTACTTTGCTATATGGATCTACCGTCTGTTTTTCGTTGAAATAGATACGATAGGCAACTAATTCACTCTCTATAGCCGGTCCATGATGGTAAACAAAACTATATACATTCTCGGTTCCTGCCGCTGAAAATCCCGTAATATTGGCGAATTTGTTGTTATGTCCGTAAGCTTTCATTTGGGCATAAGTACGTGCCGGATAGTTTTTTTCACTTTTTTCTGAAGAGAGAATTACACGGAAACTTTTGTTGCTTTTGGCTGGCATATCGATAAGGAAAGCCAGTTCGTCAGCACGTGCGTCACCGTTCAGATCGTCCAGTTGGGACGGAATTTCTTTATTACCTTCCCATACAGTGGCGGATTTGATGTTGAAACCTGCTTTCAGGTTATTTAAATCTATCACTATCGGTTCGTCGGTCTTATTTTGAGTCCATTCATTGCTGACTTCTACGGTCAGTGTCTTTTCGCCTTTTTGTGCAAAAGAGTTGGTAAAGCATCCTGCTAATAATGTGAGGACAATAATTGAGCGCTTTTTCATAATGATGTATAGTTTATTATTTTAAGCACGGATCATACGGATTACACAGTGTTAGTATGAAAACCGTGTTTATCCGTGCAATCCGTGCTTTACTATTTTTATAAATTAAGTGGAGAAATGCACTAATGGGTGTAAGAATTAGAAGTTGAGTTCTTCTCCTTGTGCCCCGATTTCAGCATGATTCTTTCCGTCTATCGTTACATTGGAAACATTTTGCATCTTCAAGTTCTTTCCACTTTTTAATAACTCTATTTTGATATTTTTCATATTAACTTCGTCGGCTTCGCTTAATACTACACCTTCTTTAGCATTAGATACGATGATATTCTCCATATTGATATTCTTGATTCTCATCTCAGGCAAGCCATTGAAGAACACAGCCCTGCCTGCTCCGTTACAGGTTACATCTTTGATAAAGATATTACGGAATATCGGAGTTTCTTCTGTTACAGGAGGGATGGTAGTTTCTGCTTTCTTTTCATCCTGATTAGGATCTTCACCACGACCTTTTCCACCATAGTATAAATTGAATATTAATGCTTCGTTCGGAATATTAATCATGTTGATATTGCTGATGTAGATATTCTCTACCAATCCGCCACGCCCACGATTACTTTTAAAGCGTAAGCCAACATCTGTACCCATGAAAGTACAATTGTCTACATATATGTTGTTTACACCTCCTGACATCTCACTACCTACAACAAAACCTCCATGTCCATGTAATACGGTGTTGTTCATAACGATAACATTTTGACAAGGTTCACCGCGTTTGCGCCCTTGTTCGTCCTTTCCTGACTTTATACAGATACCATCATCTCCTGCATCAAATGAGTTGTTTATAATCAATGCTTTATTACATGATTCCAAATCAAGAGCATCTCCGTTTTGTGAGTACCAAGGATTAGAAACTGTAACTTTATTAATTGTAATATTTTCACATGATAGCGGATGTAAGCACCAACTGGGTGAATTTTTGAATGTCGCTCCTTCCAGCAATACCTTATTACATTTGATGAAACTTAGCAATACAGGACGTAACCAGTCGCGCATGTAGTCCCAATCAGAATCGGTAAGTTCTCCACGAGGTACGTTGAAGTTGTCTTTTGACAGGATAGCACCTTTCAATGCACCTTCACTGGGATACCAGATTCTTCCGTCGGTATCTACCACACCACCGGAGGCGACCAATTTTTTCCATTGGCCTTCAGTCAGTTTATCTTTCTTGGTCGGACGCCATGTGTCTCCATTGCCATCAAATACTCCGTGGCCTGTAATCGCTATATTTTCAGCATTACGTGCTGAAATAGGAGACTGGCAACGACGGGTTTCCAAACCTTCAAAAGAAGTGTTTATAATGGGATATAGTGAATGGTCTGCACTGAATAATACTAATGCATTCTTTTCTGTATATAGATTCACATTGCTCAATAGTTCGATGGGACCGGTTAGCCACAAGCCTTCAGGAATAATGACTTTGCCACCTCCTTTGGCATTAACCTGTTGGATTGCATCATTAATAGCCTTTGTGTTTAAAGTGATACCGTCTGGTTTGGCACCGAAATCGATGATGTTTACCGAATAGTCTGGGAAAGTAGGTTGTTCAACTTTATCCATCTTGAAAGGGAGGCTTGTATAGATGGCGGGATCTATAATATCTTCTACAATAGTCGTAGACGGACAATTATTACATCCGGTCAAAAAAGGAATTAAACATGTGGCAGGAAGTAATAGAATCTTCTTTATTAAAGTAGTCATTGGTATTATATATGTTTAAGATTAATAATTATCTAGTTGATTGTTGCTTTAAGAAGTCTTATCACTCTCCCGTAAAAGACCCTCACGGGCTATTTACGGGAGCAGCAATAATGTTTCATGTTAACCTAATTCTAACCTTAAATAAATATTATGAAAAAACCTCTTAATTCGATGGCAAATATAGCTGAAAGAATTGTCCTTTATGTGCACTATTTGATAGAATAAGTGGATTTTTTGTTAAATTCTCATTTAGCTGAAACCTTAAATGGTAAAAATTAGTTTTATAATTGCATTATTTCTTCATTTGTGTGCAAAAAAAGCTATGATTAATTTATTTGTTTGTATCTTTGCAAACTAATTTAACAATAAAGAAGGTATGAGTTACAATTTGTTGAAAGGAAAAAGAGGTATTATTTTTGGTGCATTGAACGAACAGTCTATCGCATGGAAAGTTGCTGAAAAGGCTGTAGAAGAAGGTGCGTCCATTACATTGTCCAATACTCCGGTAGCTGTCCGCATGGGAGAAGTTTCTGCTTTAGCTGAGAAACTGAATTGTGAGGTAATTCCGGCAGATGCAACCAGCGTAGAAGATTTGGAGAATGTTTTCAAACGTTCGATGGAAATATTGGGTGGAAAAATAGATTTCGTTCTGCATTCTATCGGTATGTCTCCTAACGTTCGTAAGAAACGTACTTATGATGACCTCGATTATGATATGTTGAGCAAGACTCTGGATATATCTGCCGTTTCGTTCCACAAAATGATTCAAGCTGCTAAAAAGCTGGATGCTATTGCGGAGTATGGTTCAATTCTGGCTTTGAGTTATGTTGCTGCACAACGTACATTCTATGGATATAATGATATGGCGGATGCAAAAGCATTGCTTGAATCTATCGCACGCAGTTTTGGTTACATTTATGGTCGTGAACATCATGTGCGTGTGAATACCATATCTCAGTCACCGACCATGACTACTGCCGGTTCAGGTGTGAAAGGTATGGATAAGCTGTTTGACTTTGCTAACCGTATGTCACCATTAGGCAATGCTTCGGCAGACGAATGTGCAGATTACTGCATTGTAATGTTCTCTGACCTGACTCGTAAAGTGACTATGCAGAATTTATATCATGATGGAGGTTTCTCCAGTGTAGGTATGAGTTTGCGTGCTATGGCAACTTATGAAAAAGGTCTGGATGAATATAAAGACGAAAACGGAAACATCATTTACGGATAAGAAATAGATGATGCGCAAAATTATATTCATATTAGTAGTATGTCTTGTTGCTCTTTCCTCCTGTCAGTGGGATGGGAAGAGTGGCAATACTGCTGATGTGGATGTAAGAGTTGCCCGTTATGATCGTTTGCAGTATGAGTATGTCACGATGAATAGTTTCTCGGCACTGCAAAAAATGAATACGGACTATCCTCAGGTTACCAAACTGTTGATAGAAGATGTATTGGCGATAGGTGAGGTGGATGACATGAAGATTAACGACCGGATGTTGGAATATTATTCGGATTCTACTTTATTGACTTTGATGCACGATGCCGAAGAGAAATTTAAGGATCTTGGTTGGGTTGAGGAAAAACTGACCAAAGGTTTCAAACGTTTGAAAAAAGAGGTTCCTGCATTGTTCGTTCCTCATTTTTATGCTCAAATAGCTGCTCTGAATCAGTCTGTTGTAGTTGGGGACAGTATTTTGGGTTTTAGTATTGATAAGTATATGGGAGCAGATTATCCTTTATATAAACGCTTCTATTATGACTATCAATGTCGCAGTATGGAGCCTGATCGTATTGTTCCGGATTGTTTTACCTTTTATTTGCTGAGTCAGTATCCTTTGCCATGGCAGCCTGGTCGTACTTTATTAGATATGATTATGCATCGTGGAAAGATAAATTGGATAGTGGCTCATATTTTAGGGTATGAATCTTTTGAGAAAGAGATGGGATATAGTGAGGATGAGGCTGAGTGGTGCAGGAAGAATAAAACAAGTCTGTGGAAGACAATGGTTGAAAATGGTCATTTATATGCTACCGATCCCCTTGTTGTACGTACTTATATACGCAAGGATCCCTTTATTTCTATTATGGGTGAGAAAACTCCTGCAAGTATTGGAGTATGGATGGGGATTTTGCTGATTGATGAATATATGAAAAAGCATCCTGATATGACAATAAAGGATTTGTTGGCTAAGACGGATTATCATCAGATGTTGGCTGAAACAGATTTCAAACCTTGATATTTTGATTGATTAGTAGTATGATGGAAGTTGCTTTGTATCTATTGCCTGTCACATTAGGCGAAACTCCTGTGGAAAATGTGTTGCCTGTGTATAATAAAGAGGTCATTCTCGGCATCAAACATTTTATTGTAGAAGATGTACGCTCGGCACGTCGCTTTTTGAAAAAGGTAGATCGCGGGATTGACATAGATGCATTGACTTTTTATCCATTGAACAAACATACTTCTCCTGAAGATATTTCCGGTTATCTGAAACCTTTGTTGGCCGGACAGTCCATGGGAGTTATTTCTGAAGCCGGTTGTCCGGCTGGTGCTGATCCTGGGG
>ERZ780119.269-NODE-269-length-13351-cov-6.2579_pt1 | contig 13351 bp, 16 predicted proteins | sample MGYA00433083_ERZ780119 | MGnify/ENA primary metagenome ERZ780119 (study PRJEB29588, sample SAMEA2149557) | human gut metagenome | biome: human gut; feature: human-associated habitat; material: faeces | place: Denmark | collected 2008/2010 ... | reverse complement strand
GTTGTTGGATCTCTTCACGGCCTTGTTCCTGGTGCAGTTCCTGAAGATCCCGGCTCCATTCGGCCTTCATCTTCTCAAGCCGTTCATGGTTCACACGTTCCGCCCATTCCTTCTTCTGGAAGATTTCTTTCGGGCTTCCGTTCTTCATGGTATTGAGATAGTCGAAGGTCTGTTCCGGGGCCCGGTCATACCCTGTGCGCTTGTCAAATGAAGATTCACACTTTCGGAAAAAATCTGTCCTGTCGAAACCGCCCTTCACGTTGCCGCAGTTCTTCTTCCCGGTGTGGTTGGTCTTTGGGCTTAGCTTCCTGGTGTTGCTCCTGTCCTTCCGGCTGACGATGATATGTGCGTGCATGTCGTACCGGTCGGCTCCCTTCCTCTCAAAATGGATCTTCCCGTAATACTCGATATCCTCTTTGTTCAGGCCTTTTCCAAACCCTTCCGCATAGTGCTGCATCACATCATCACGGACATACCTTCTCATGGCTTCAGCCTGTTCCTTCTCTGTCTTGCCCATTTTCTCCAGCTCCCGGCTGGAAGGGCTTACCGTGATCACATAGAACTTCGCATCGTTCCGGCTTAATTTTGCCTTGTTGTTGTCTATTTTGAAGGTTACTTCCTGTGCGCTTATGTAGTCACGTGAGTTATTGAAAAACGGCTGCACCTCCCGGCCGTTCTTCATGCGTTCCAGATCCTCATGCTGTAGATAGGTCGTTACTCCTGTGCAGCTCCCTGTATTGGCATAAGTTCCGGAACCGCCACCCTGAATCTTTATGTTCATAGTCCCCTCCTTTCCTTTTCCCTCTCATAGACCTTGTTTATATCATCGAGCAGTCCGGTCTTTCCTTTTGCATCGAGGAAGGAAACAATATGCTTATAGGCTTTAATCTGTGCCGTTTCGCTGGCTTCTATCCGCTTGAAGATAATATCCTGGTTCTTCCTGATAGTTGAATCGGAATCCCGCACCGCCCTTTCTGTCCGGCCTATGGCCTTGCCGTTGTTGTCGGAACTGTTGATAATCTCGGCAAGCAGTTCCTTGTTCTCCTTCAGGAACCGCCTGAACTTTTCTTCCGAAAGTAAGGATGAAAGGCTTATGGTTATCTGTGTGCTGGCTCCGGCCAGAGCTTCACAAGCCGGACGCACAAGATCCGTTTCCTGTTTCTTCAGGAATGCGAACACCTGGTCCATGCGCTTGATAAGCTTCTGCATTTCCTGTGCCGGGCTTTCATGCTCGACCGGGTTTATACCGTACTTCTCAAAGTAGTTTATGGCATGAGTAATATACTCCATTTTTGACACACTGTTTGCCTTGGCCAGACGGTCAAGTTTAGCAAAAGTAGTACGTTCTACCGCTACTGTTGTTTTACTGTCTTTTTCCATATAATTATAAGGCTTATTATAACGAATTAATATACTAACTAATTGGTTTACAAGATAGTATATTTATTCATTATAACCAACATATAACGGTTAATTTTTTTAATGCTTTGAAAATCAAAGCATAACCCCGTAGGGCAAGAGGAAAAAACAGGGCTTGCCCGGTTTCCTCTTGCTGTTCTATCGAACACCCTCCCCAGCGCGAAATTAGCAAAGGGGACGGGGAGAGATAGAACCTATCCCACACACGTGAACACCCACGAAAACCGCACACCCGGTACACAACAGAATTACCCAACAAAACCGCACAACAGAACGTGTCCGGAACACCACACAAAACTCATCGGTCGGGGAGCGCCGCACGGCAAGGGGGTGTACCAACACTCCCGACGAGTGCAGCCGTTTGCAGTGCAAATCAGTGTGCGGTTTTACTTGGATATCCGATACAAAATACCTAACTTTGATTCCGTAACGAAATCAAACAAAACAGGCCTATGGAAAAGGAGTCAGGAAAAAAGACCGGGAAAGGTGGAGCCAGAGAAGGTTCCGGAAGAAAGGCTGTGTCCGGCATGTACACCAAGACCATGAGAGTGCCTACAGTAATGGAAGAAGAAGTGCTTTGTCTGATCGATATGTATTCAAATTGGCTGAAGCATGGAAAAATGGAAAAGGGTATGGCAAGGCGCACCACTCCGGAACAGAGAATGAGAGCTATCCGGTCAATACAGGAAATACTCGATTATGAGAAGCAGAGCCAGAAAGCACACAAACAGGAAGAAGAGGACAAACGGCAGCTGTCTTTATTTTGATTCTGTCACAAAATCAGAATTTATATATTCGTGTTCAGACACTACAATAGATATTGAAAACACATAACTAATAAACCATAAATAATATGCTGAAATATAGAGAAGACCTTGAAAAAGTTGTCACCAAAGAGGAAATTGAGAAAAGAAATGAAATAGTTGACAAGACAAATGAACGTGGCTGGTTCTTTAAAAAAGAAGCGAAATTTCTATTGTCTTTTGAAGGAAAGGCCAGAGTCTGTAATACATGTGGAAGGACTCTTACAGAAACTAAGGGATGGAGACTGGTGTCTGCTCCTGACAGATATGGTAATAACCTTCAGATAGGCTATGCGGCAAATTGTTTTGAATGTGAGATGAGAGACATTATGTCGTTCGATTTGTATAAAGAAAAAGACTCTCTATAAATGGTGCTACTCCAGGCATCAGATTAAAAGCTCTCTTACCTGGAGTAGCACTCCCAGTCTATTAATCCCACCATTCGAACATTCGATAAGTCCGAATGAGATTATACAGATGCCAGGCCTTATGCAAACGAAGACTTTCCTTATGGCTTATTTCAGAAGATTCATCCATATTCGGATTATTAAAATCGAACTTCACAAAACGGCTGGCATTCCTTATATTGACATATAGTTTTCTGTATGAAATAATCTCGGAAGCTCCCTCGACCTTGTACATTTTACGACCATTGTCTTCCTTAAACGGTACGAATTTAAGCGGACTACGTTCTATATCAAGATTATCCTTTCCCATGACTATATCCAGGAGTCGGAGGCATATCCTCAAATCTCGTCTCACACATTCAATGCCTATAAATGTATCCCTTCCCTTGAAATATTCTTCCATTTGACGAAGTTTCATATATTCTATTTCAAGCATAAAGGTATAATCCCAATCTCTTTCTTTGGCCAGAAATCGAGTCCAACGGTTGATTTTACGTCTGACATAATTTGATTCTGAACGATTACGTTTTCTCTTCATAGAATGTCATATTTTTAGTTTTTTCCTATTTCAAGAACGACCAATAATTTTCTGGAGTGATAACTTCATAAGTAGAGTTTGGATAGGAATTGGCAAATGATTTTGGCTGATTGTTCCTTGCCTTACCGTTCCATTTGAACTCAAAAGTATGCAGAATACCGTCCTGTTCTTCTATTAGGTCTATTTCCTGTTGCTCATGAGTACGCCAAAAGAAAAGTTGTGCGAAGTTCCCGGAATATGAATTACGTTTAACCCTTTCGCTTACCATAAGATTTTCCCACAAAGCACCTACATCATTTCTTAGTTCTAATGGAGCAAAATTGGAAAGAACAGCATTTCTTACCCCATTATCATAAAAATAGACTTTCTTGCCTTTCTTAATTTCATTCCGCAAGTTCCGGCTAAAGGAATCCAGGCGAAACACGACAAAACATTTTTCCAGCAAATTGATATAATTTTCGACTGTACTTTTATCTACCCCCAAGAGATTACTCAGCTCATTATAAGAAACTTCACTGCCTAATTGCAAAGCTAACGCCCTTACTAATTTCTGAATAAGTTCGGGTTTCTTTATTCCTTTATAGGCAAATAAATCTTTGTAAAGATAATTGTTTGTCAATGTCATTAGTGTTCGCTTCGCATCACCTGGTTCTGTTACAACTTCCGGGTATAAACCGTAAATCATACGGTTCTCCAACAATCTTTGTTCTTCCCTTTCGGAACTACTGTCAGCTAATTCCGGCAAAGAGAAGGGAAAAAGGTTATACTCTATCAATCGACCTGTTGCAGGTTCGTTTATTTCGTCTGCCATATCGAGCGAAGAAGAACCTGTTACTACCACCTGTGTATCCAGTTTCAAATCTCCAATCATTTTCAATGTTAGTCCGATATTCTTAACCCTTTGGGCTTCATCTATAAAAACAAGTTCATAGGATGACAGTAAATATTTTAATTCTGTGGTGGTCTTACCTTCCAACAGCAAAACATCATCTGCATTATCACAATTCAAGGACAATATTTTTTCTTTTCCCTCCTGTAATTCAGAAAGTAGCGTAGTCTTACCAACCTGTCTTGCTCCCAATAAAACGATTACTTTTCTGCGTCTGTAGTCTGCTAAAATGGAACCTTTAATTATACGTTTTATCATATCTCTTTTTTCTTGCAAAGATAACGAAAAACAGAATAAACTCCCCAAATTCGGCAAAATTTAGCGATGAAACTCCCCAAATTCGGCAAAATTTAGAGGAATAAGCAATCCAAATATACAAATATATTCATTTTTATACATAATTTAACACGCCGGAGAGTTTACCGACCTAAACCCACCTAACTCCCTAAAGGGAGGGCTCTCTTTTTCTCCTTCTTTGTGCGGTTTTTCGGAGAGGCAAGCAAGGTCACTTTCACCCTAAAATCCGCTTTCTTGTTAGAATGTCTTTGCAGAATATCTTGTACGAATGTGTTTTTAACATTGCAATATATTGATTTTCTGAATTTTACAAACAATAAAAGGCCACAAAAGATACCCAAACTGCTAAAGATATGCCACAAAAGATACTCAAACTGCTAAAGATACCCCCCACAAAAGATACTCAAACTGCTAAAGATACCTATAAATAATACTTTTTCTTTTGGTTTGTTATTTTTATATCGTATATTTGTAAAAACAACCCCTAAAAACAAAATGTATGGCAAAAGAAAAAGACTTGGTACCGTTCACTCCTCCAACAGAAGAGGAAATAATGCTTATTCAGCCTAATAATGTAACTTTTGGGCAGTACAATATTTCAGAATGGCAAGAAAACTTGCTTACTCTTATCAGTGACAAACTTCAAAAACATATGTCAAGAGAGGAAGAACTGCCACGGGATTTGTTTAACCAGCCTTATGTTACTATAAAATGCGATGAAGCCGGAGGGAAAAACCATAAAACAATGGTATTAAAAGAAGCTCTGGACTTGACTAAAAAGATATTTTCCTTTCGCTGGGTTCATCCCAAAATACACAAGACCATAGAAACAACAGGTGCAATCATCACAACGATACACAACATAAAAGGGACTAACCAGGTAATGCTTAATATAAACCCTTGGGCTATTCCGTTCTTGATTTATTATGGCGTTGGTGTCGGAGGAACAAGATATTCCAAAGGGCTTGCGCTTGGGCTTCGTGGTAACTACACAAAAAGGCTGTATAAGATAATTTGCAGCCAAAGAGATAGAAAACAGTATTACTACCCGATACTTCAACTAAGAAAAGATCTGGAGATACCGGAAGTCTATTCTAATGCCCAGATAGACCAGAAAATTTTACGTCCGGCAAAGGAACGCATCAAGGAAAGTGGTTCTGATGTATGGTTTGATTATGAACTGATTTGCAAATATCCAATTAAAGGAAGAAAGCCCAAAGCTGATACAGTTGTATTCAATATCAACACTCTGCACCCACGAGAAGAAGGAGGGGAACAATACGAACAATATTCATTCGTTTACAGGTGGATCAGTAATGCAATGGATAACCCTACAAACAATAAAGCTGTAAAGGCTGTAGATAAAATAGCAGAACTCGGAAGGCTGAAGAATGTGTATGAAAGGTGTTGTTATTACGATGACAGAGTATGCACAGGAGAAATGACAAGGAAGCACGCTGAAAATGCACTGCTTAAAATGTTAAGAGAAGAGTTCGGTATCAAATAATTTGATTCTGTAACAAAATCAAAAAAAAGCAACGATATGAAGGAAGGAGATTTGGTAATGGTTTCTGCAGAAGCAACAGGCTTAGGAAAGTCAATGGAAGCCGTTATAGACAAGATTGAAACATTTATGGGGCAAACCCTTGTAACAGTCACTTACACGCAACCTGATGCCTTATCCGGCTTCGGAGGGTGCTTTGTGGATTCTCATATCACTTTAAGCGAAGAAAAGGCCAAGTAACCTGAATATATTTCAGGAATATTCAGTATATTTACAGCATATTCAATTAAAAAGAAGTATAAAATCAGCATATCAAGCATATTATAAGCATATTTATATCAATCGGTTAAGGTATGACAGATAAAGTAACCATACAACCCAAAAGTAAGCCGGAAAAGACTACAATCTCAATAAGCGGAGAAACATCTGAACGGCTGGAGATATACTGCCGGGCAAACGGCATATTACGGAAAGAGTTTGTTTCTCTCGCCCTGGAATACTTTGAACGCACAGGATTCGACCTGAAGAGCAACGCACTTGATTACTCCCCATTGGAAAAGATCATCGGAGAATTGAATGAAGTTAAAGCGACCATGCAGACAAGCAATGAGGGAACAGAAGCCATTCGCCAACTATTACAGGCAGTCCGTGAACAGACCGCAAAACAGCTTCCAGCTCCAGAACTTATCGCAAAGGCAGCAGAAGAAAAGGTACATGCTGAAATGAAAGCTGAAGAACAGGCAAAAGAACTCCAGGTTCTTCAGGTAGAAAACAACCGATTACGTGACGAAATCAAAGTTCTTCAGGAATATAAGGAAAAGGCACACCGGGAACTTTGCCGGGTACGTGATGAACAAAAGACTTTCGGAAAAATAAGAGTTAATACAGAACTATAATTTTATGGTCATATTAATAACAGGAGATACGCACACAGGGAAGACGCTTTTAGCCCAAAGATTACTGGAGAAATACAAATATCCCTATCTGTCAATAGATCTTCTAAAGATGGGGCTTATCAGGAGCGGACAGACAAGTTTGTCTCCTGAAAGTCCGGATTCAGCCCTGACAGATTTTCTATGGCCTATTGTACGCGAAATCATAAAGACCTGCATTGAAAACGGACAGAACATGATTGTTGAAGGGTGTTATATACCCTTTGATTGGGAAAAAAACTTCTCAGATGATTATCTGCCCTATATAGACTATGTTTGCCTTATATTAAGCGAGAAATACATAAGGCGGAACTTTGAAAATATTATCAGATACGAAAACATAATAGAGAAAAGACAATCTACTGATGTAACCATTGATAATATGATTAGAATAAATAATTATAATTTAGGACAATGTATATCAAGAAAATACAAATACGTATTGATAGACGAATACTACCGAATAGACATAGACAAGATATAAATCCTCCCTAATACCCCTGTATCAAAATACAGTGGAAAAACATCCCTCATGCAAGCATGTATCTGTAATTTACATACCCATTCCACCACCCCCGGTTTCTTTTCCTGGGCTGGTCGAGTTCTTCTTCTTGTTGCTTCTTCCGCTGCGGTGCCTGATTGATTTCCGGAACTTGGGAAATACTGTTTTCCTGTTGTTGGCTCTCTTCACGGCCTTGTTCCTGGTGTGGTTCCTGAAGATCCCGGCTCCGGAACTTATAGTCCAAGCAACAGAAGCAAAGGCGAAGGCAGAAAGTCTGGCTACAGAACGTGCCAAAGACCTTCAGCTCCTTCAGGAAGAGAACAACCGATTACGTAACGAAATCAAACTCCACCAGGAGTATAAGGAAAAAGCACACCGGGAACTTTGCCGTGTACGTGACGAACAAAAAACAATAGGGAAAATCAAAGTAAATACAGAACTGTAACAGCCAATCGGGTAGAAAATAGGTAGAAAAACGGCATAACGATTGGAACTTAGGTTCTTTTTCATAACTTTGTGAAGCTAGGCTTTTAGCTCGAGCCGATGCCGTAATTGAACAAACGCATCTGTGAAGATGTAAACCCCAAAAATCGGGTGCATTTCAATTTGAAGTGCACCTTTTTTTGCCCATAACAGGTCTTTGGAACTTTGCCGTTTTTTTATAACTTTGTGGCTAACTATGGAGTACATTCCCATAGGACATATGTTAATAAATTGATAGACTCTATTAGGGCAAGTCTTTTTCCTCTTTCCCTCAGTCGGTGAGGACTGATAGTCCCTTTTAGCTTTTATCTTTTTTATTTATTGTTGTTTGTATTTCAGTCTGTGAAGATATGAGGAAATACATGGGGGGCAAGAGTGCCCCTTTTTTGTGGGCAATAAAAATGGCGACCGAAACCAGCCGCCATTTTCCCCATGCGTTTCCGCAATGGGCTTGCCAGAGCCTACGCTTGAGTTCTACAAATATAAGCAATTCCGTTTTCTTCTGCAATTATAACGGCACAATACCGGGACAGTTTTGAGCAACTGGCTCCTGTAACTTTTTCCGGATATCTGCAAATTTGTTTTGTGAACGGCAAAAATTCTTTGTGAACAGCACTAAGTCCATACTCTCAGAATAAAATCACATACCCATTCCAAAACCCCGGCTTCTTTTCCTGGACTGGTCGATTTCTTCCTCCTGTTGCTTCTTCCGCTGCGGTGCCTGGTTGATATCCGGAACTTGGGATATACTGTTTCCCTGTTGTTGGATCTCTTCACGGCCTTGTTCCTGGTGCAGTTCCTGAAGATCCCGGCTTCGGAACTTATAGTCCAAGCAACAGAAGCAAAGGCGAAGGCAGAAAGTCTGGCTGCAGAACGTACCAAAGACCTTCAGCTCCTTCAGGAAGAGAACAACCGATTACGTGACGAAATCAAAGTTCTTCAGGAGTATAAGAAAAAAGCACATCGGGAACTTTGCCAGGTACGTGATGAACAAAAAACAATAGGGAAAATAAAAGTAAACACAGAGTTATAAATTGAATAAAAAAACTTATGTATTATATATTTTTATTATCTTTGATGCAATCAAACATAAGAGATGTAACTATCTAAGTTTATATTGCATATTTTAAGCCTATTCTAATAAAATAAATTTTACATATTATGAAAAAGCTGTTCTTTCTACTATTGTTAACAACTATCGTTAGTTGTAGCAAAAATGACATTACACTTTTGTGTAATACAAATGAAGAGTCTACACCCCTTCCTATAAAAGATTCTTCTAAATCTTTTTTCTTCTGGTATAAAGGTGAAAAACATTATTTAACTCCTGATAGTACTAAATTTTTTGTTGTTTACAATGACACAAATGCTTATTCATCTGCAAGTGTTATAAATGAAGGAATCTATTCAAATATATCATCAAGCCGTACTAAAAGTAAATTATCCAAAACGAATAAGCAAAAATGGCAAATTATTAAAGGTTATGATTCTATAAAAGATAGTAGATCAGCCACAGATATTTGCTACGAAAGTCCATTTTTCACTTCTCTAAAAAATGGCAACTCTTTTGGTATTAGCAATTTAATACATATAAGATTAAAAGACATAGATGATGTAAGTATTCTTGAGTCCCAAATGGAAAAATATAACCTTTCATTATATTCTCAAAATGAATTTATGCCATTATGGTTTACTGTTTCTTGCAATGATAATTCTATGGGGAATGCCCTTGAAATATGCGATTTATTATATAAAACAAATTTGTTTGCTTATGTAGAACCCGATTTTATGGATGACTTGTCTATGTCTATAACTTCTTTCCAAGTCCCTAATGACCCTTATTATAATCAGCAGTGGAATCTACACGGGAATTATTCAATTAATTGGCCTGAAGCAAGCACAGTAACCAAAGGTGAAAATGTAAATATTGGTTTAATAGATCAAGGTGTAGCATTTTTGCACCCAGATTTAAATCCATCTTTGGTTGTTCCTGCATATGATGCTTCTACCGATGGAGAGCATTGGTTTGTCAACGGTCTTTATGGCTCTCATGGAACAAACTGTGCAGGAATAATAGCTGCAAAAATAAATAACAGTATAGGAATAACGGGAATTTGCCCCAATGTCCATGTACACAGTTACTCAGATCCTTTAAAAGAAAGGCCTAATGCTTCACAAGATTTAGCATCTGACTTATATGTGGCTTTAACTTCTGATGACGTTGTTAGTTGTTCTTGGGGTGGTAATAGTTTAATAAGTTCAGAAATAGAAGAAGCAATAGATTATTATGGCCCATGGGGAAGGGATAATAAAGGAACTGTTTTAGTTTTCTCATCTGGGAATAGTGACTCATCCATAAAGAATGTTTTTTATCCAGCAAATCATAATCCATACATATTAGTTGTTGGGGCTACAGATTCAAATGGACAATTAGCAAATTTCAGTTGTTATGGTGATGAAATAGACGTTGTAGCACCAGGAGTAGAAGTATTAACTTTGACAAACACACAGGACGGAACATACACCTTTGGTTATTTCACTGGTACATCTGCTGCTTGCCCACATGTTGCCGCCATTGCAGCTTTAGTTCTTTCTATTAACCCTGAACTAACAAATATTGAAGTCAACAACATCATAGAAAGTACAGCAAGGAAGATTGGAAATTATAGTTATTCTATAGTAAACAATAGACTTAATGGATCTTGGAATAGATATATGGGATATGGACTTGTAGATGCTGCTGCTGCAGTACAGGCCGCTCAACAAACATTAAACTGAATATACAATGAAAACACTACTTTATAATTCTTTATTATTTATCTGCAGCATTTTTTTATGCATTTCTTGTTCCAATAATGATATTAATATGCTGACTCGTTATAATTTGCCTCAAAATATTAGAATCGATACACCTTCAGACAGCATAATTGTTATAAGGAGTTCAGAAGAATTCTATAAGAGATTCAATGGATATACAGATAAACTGTCTAAAATTGATTTTAATAAATATGATTTAGCATATATTCAAGGGACTTCGCCTACAGGAATAGAAGATTTCAACATACAGTGGAATGTAGATACTACCCCATATGAATTGTTAATCAATATAAAGAATAATATGACTACACAATACCAGATATGGAGTTTAGCCTATCTAATAGATAAAAGCAAGAGCAATGATGTTGTAGCATATGTTGTTTATGACAATGCTATTGATAGATAAAGAAATGCATTTATGTTTTTAATAAAATTCTGACAAAGCCTAAAAATAAGAGTAGTTACCCTTAACTACTCTTATTTTTTAAACAGTTTCTTATGATATACAAGAACGAAAGCGGTAAGTTTATGTAAAATTACATACCCATTCCAAAACCCCGGTTTCTTTTCCTGGGCTGGTCGAGTTCTTCTTCTTGTTGCTTCTTCCGTTGCGGTGCCTGGTTTATTTCCGGAACTTGGGAAATACTGTTTCCCTGTTGTTGGCTCTCTTCACGGCCTTGTTCCTGGTGCGGTTCCTGAAGATCCCGGCTTCGGAACTTATAGTCCAAGCAACAGAAGCAAAGGCGAAGGCAGAAAGTCTGGCTGCAGAACGTGCCAAAGACCTTCAGCTCCTTCAGGAAGAGAACGACCGATTACGTAACGAAATCAAAGTTCTTCAGGAGTATAAAGAAAAAGCACACCAGGAACTTTGCCGTGTGCGTGACGAACAGAAAACGATAGGGGAAATAAAAGTAAATACAGAACTGTAGTTTGGTATATGCTTATATCATAGGAAGAACGATACAAGCTTCAGGTTCTTCAGGATATCATGTGAAGCTGGGTTGTGTGTTGTTTTAGCCTGTGGTCTTGGCTACTGATGCAACCAGTTGAAACAGGAAAGGGATATGTACAAGGCTGGATATTTTTACTTGTGGCTAATTTTAAAATCTACATATATATTCCACAGTAAATAAATAATAGCTACGAAACAAATTGTGTATCTTAATATTTCATTTTTTCTCAAGACTTCTCCATGATATTAAAAATGATACACACAGTTTGAATAATATACCCTAAGTATTTCATATGAAAGCAGTTTATCCAAAACATCCTAAAGCAACAACTCCTGCGAAAGAAGGGGATGTAAAAAATTACATCCCCTTGTTATAGCCCTTAATAAAGTCTAATACCAAATTTATTTTCTATTGCTGAATAAGGCACATAAAAACTATAAACGACATTATCTTTTTTCGCTCTTGCCATATGAATACCTACGACCTTATTTTCTTTCGTGTTGAAAATGATACCACCACTATCTCCTTCTTGAGAAGCATACTGACCAGCACTAAAATACAAATAACTACGTCCAGGAAAACCAACCCCAACTAACTCAACAGTTCCTTCACTACTATTATGTCTTCCTTTTAATCCAATAGGAGATAGTTTAGAAGATGTACCAACTGATGTTCCTAAAGTTATAGTTTTATTATTAAAAGTAAAAGAATTCGTCAAATTTACACCTTTCTCCACTTCACATACAGCAGCATCTATTCCCTTTTCATCACAATTCCTACACACTCCCAAACACTCTTTAAAATCCGTTCCAGAATATAACTTATTCATAACACTTTTCATTACATGGCCAGATGTTATAAAAAAACCCTGCTTTGCTCCATATGTACATCTAAATCCTATAGAACCATAACCTTTCCCTTGATTTTCGTAAAAAGATTTACCAGGACTTACTTCCGCATCAAAAGTAACTTTACTGCCTTTTGAAAATTTCAAAATAGAAAAATCTCCAACCACAGATTTAAACTTATTGATTTTATCAATAGAAGTATCCTCTAATACAACCTCTAAACAATTATTTTCTGGGTCAATTCCCCAAAAACAAACTCCTAACTGATTCAAAACACTCTCTCCAACTCCTACTATTCTATCTCTAATATTCAGAATTTCATTCATAGAATGCTTTCGTGTTTCGATTTCAAAATTATTAGCTTTACATCTATCTACTAAATCATCTCTATACACATCAACTTTATCTCCTTTAACAAGAATTACAACCTTATCCCCTTTCATATAATTTCCACAATAATAATCAGGATAAACATATAATTCAGGGTCTAACGCCGCATTAGTACGTGTTTCAGGTAAAAAAGAACGTTCCAAATTCATTAATAAATCAGAACTTGAAATATTGCTATTTAGCACTTCATCAGATTGATTCTCATCAAAATCAACATTATCTGAACATGATACTACAACACCCACCAAAAGCATTGTAAAAAACAAAGCAATAAAATTTTTCTTCATAAGCCCAACGATTTAAAGATTACTTCATAAAGCTACACAAAATATAGGCTCATTGTTCTAAAAATCTGATATTTAACTATTCAGGAGGACTTTTTTCTTCTTCAAGATAGATTTCCTGAAGAAGTTCGTCCTTGCTCGTTACTTAATAACGGCACAAAACCATACTCTCAGATATAAAATCACATACCCATTCCAAAACCCCGGCTTCTTTTCCTGGGCTGGTCGAGTTCTTCCTCCTGTTGCTTCTTCCGCTGCGGTGCCTGGTTGATATCCGGAACTTGG
>ERZ780119.256-NODE-256-length-13749-cov-3.52636_pt1 | contig 13749 bp, 10 predicted proteins | sample MGYA00433083_ERZ780119 | MGnify/ENA primary metagenome ERZ780119 (study PRJEB29588, sample SAMEA2149557) | human gut metagenome | biome: human gut; feature: human-associated habitat; material: faeces | place: Denmark | collected 2008/2010 ... | reverse complement strand
TTTAGAAAACCGGGGAAGCCCGTCTGTATCCGTCTGTATATTTAGAAGATGATGAGGCATTTGATATCTGGAATAAGGAAATTGGTGTGGCAAAAGACCGCATTTTCCGTTTTGGAAAAGAAGATAATTTTTGGGAGCATGGTGCCGGTCCTTGTGGTCCTTGTTCTGAGATTTATTACGACCGTGGAGAAAAATACGGCTGTGGAAAGCCAGGTTGTACGGTTGGCTGTGAGTGTGACCGCTACATCGAGATTTGGAATAATGTATTTACCCAGTTTGAAAATGACGGGGAAGGCCACTACACAGAATTGGAAAATAAAAACATTGATACCGGTATGGGATTAGAGCGTCTGGCTACGGTAATGCAGGATGTAGACTCGATTTTTGATGTTGATACCATCAAAGCAATCCGTGACAAGATTTGCGAGCTTGCCGGTGTGACCTATGGAGATGACTACAAGACGGATGTTTCAATTCGTGTCATTACCGACCATATTCGTTCTGTAACCTTTATGGTTTCTGATGGTATCACGCCATCCAATGAGGGACGCGGCTATGTGCTTCGAAGACTTCTCCGCCGTGCCGCACGCCATGGAAGACTGCTTGGTATTCAGGGCGAGTTTCTTGCTAAATTAAGTGAGACAGTGATGGCAGAGTCTCACACAGGATATCCGGAATTGTTAGACCGTAAAGATTATATTATTAAGTTAATTACCGTGGAAGAACAGAATTTTAATAAGACCATCGATCAGGGACTCGCTATTTTGAATACGATGATGGAAGATTTGCAAAAGAGCGGTGAAAAAGTTCTTTCCGGTGAAAATACATTTAAACTGTATGATACCTATGGCTTCCCGATTGATTTGACGATTGAGATTTTAGAGGAAAAAGGATTTTCTGTTGATGAAGATGGTTTCAAAGAGGCGATGGAGAACCAGCGTCAGACGGCACGTGATGCCAGAGAGACAACCAATTACATGGGAAAAGATGTTACGATTTATCAGTCCATTGATGCTTCTGTTGAAAGTAAATTTGTCGGCTATGACCGTTTGACACATGAGTCGAAGGTTACAGTTTTGACAACCAAAGATGCTATTGTTGACGAGCTGAAAGAAGGCGAAGAGGGAACGATTCTTGTAGAAGAGACCCCGATGTATGCCACAATGGGTGGCCAGGTGGCAGATGCCGGTGTGATTGAAGGGGCAGATGGTACATTTGTTGTTGAAGATGTCATCAAACTTCAGGGAACGAAGATTGGACATGTTGGACGTGTGACAAAGGGTGTTATCAAAAAAGGTGAAACCGTAAAACTCACGGTGGATGAAGAACAGAGAAATCTGACAGCAAATAACCACAGTGCGACCCATTTGATGCAGCAGGCACTGCGTGAGGTGCTCGGCAGTCATGTAGAGCAGAAAGGTTCGTTAGTGGACAAGGATAAACTTCGTTTTGACTTTACGCATTTCTCTCCAATGACAGAAGAAGAAATTGCAAAAGTAGAGGAAATTGTAAACCGTGAAATTGCGGCAGGTCTTGATGTTGTGACAAATGAAATGTCGATAGAAGATGCGAAGAAAACCGGTGCAATGGCTCTGTTTGGTGAAAAATACGGCGAGGTTGTTCGCGTTGTTCAGATGGGAACATTTAGTTCTGAACTTTGTGGTGGTACTCATGTAAGTAACACCAGAAATATTTCTGCTTTCAAGATTATTTCAGAAAGCGGTGTTGCAGCAGGTGTACGTCGAATCGAAGCACTGACCGGAAAAGCTCTTTTTGAGTATTACAATACGATGGAGAGTGAACTGCAAGAGGCAGCAAAACTTTTGAAAGCAGTGCCGTTAGAAGTGAGTGCAAAAGTTGTTTCATTGCAGGATGAAGTAAAACAACTTCAGAAAGAAAATGACAAACTAAAAGCAAAACTTGCGAAAGAAGCCGCAGGAGACTTGTTGTCCGAGGCCAAAGAAGTGGATGGAATCCATATTCTGACAAAACAGCTTACGGATGTTGATATGAACGGCATGCGTGATTTGGGCGATGAGGCAAAACAGAAGCTTGGTGAGGCATTTATTGTATTTGCAAGCCAGGTTGGGGAAAAAGTGAATTTAATTGCCATGGCAACTGATGGTGCGATGAAAAAGGGCGCTCATGCCGGCAATTTAATTAAAGAAGTTGCATCCATTGTAGGCGGTGGCGGTGGTGGCCGTCCGAATATGGCGCAGGCTGGTGGAAAGTTACCGGAAAAGATTCCGGAAGCGCTCGCGTGTGCAAAAATCGTAATGGAGCAGCAGATTAAGAAATAATATGGAGGAATTGAGCATGGAAAAGGCAAGCAGAAAAAAGGTAGGTTTCTTTAGCAAAATCGGTTTTAAAATGGTACTAATTATTGCTTTGGCAGGAGCATTAATTTCAGCTGTTACAATGTTAATGATTGTTCCACGCAGTACCAAACAGATTGAAACTTTGACAAAGAATGAGATGACAAATTTGGCACAAGCGTATTCAACAGATTTAAATGATAAGTTGATGGAAAAACGTGTCTTATCTTATGATGGTTATGCTAATATTTTAAGAAATGTTAAAATTTCCGGATTAGATACTTCGTATGCGTATTTGCTTGACAAAGAAGGTATTATGCGTTTTCATCCAACGGAATCAAAGGTTGGTAAATCAGTAGAAAATGCTGTTGTGAAAGATGTAGTAAGTCGTATGAAAAAGGGGGAGAATGTCAAAAACGATTTTGCAACGTATGAATTCAAGGGCGAAATAAAATATGCTGCATATCATGTACTTAATGACAAAAGCATTTTAGTTATCACAGCAGACAAGAGTGATGTGATGTCAGTTTCGAATTCCATGTGGGTACGTGGGATTTCAGTTGCTGTCATTGGAATTGTCTTAAGTGTTTTAGTTGGTTTATTAGCAGTTGTTTTGATTGTTCGTCCGCTGGAAAGTCTTACGGATGTTATTGATGAGACGGCAAGACTGGATTTCACAAATGATGGTAAAGTGAAGAAGATTGCACTTCGCCGCGACGAAGTTGGTTTGATGGGTAAATCCGTGGCGGGTATGAGAGAAAGTCTTCGTCAGAGTATTATGAATTTGAAGGATTCCAGTCAGAAGATTTGCGAAGAAGTCAGTAAAGTAAATGATGTCAGTGAACAGATTCGTGAGCAGTGTATGGATAACTCTGCAACGACGGAGCAGTTAGCAGCCGGCATGCAGGAAACTTCTGCAACGACAGGAACAATTACACAGAACATCGGAGACATGAGACAGGGTGCATCCGATATCGCAAAACTTTCCAAAGATGGTGTGAGACTTTCTGATGAGATTTCGGAGAGAGCAACAGCACTTGGTGAGTCCGCAAATTCAGCGATGGATCGCGCCGGTTCTATGTATGATACGATTAAGACACAGGTAGAAAAAGCAGTAAGCGCTGCTGATTGTGTAAAACAAATTAATGAGATGACGGAGTCCATTATGCAGATTTCTTCTCAGACAAGCCTTTTGGCATTGAATGCTTCAATTGAGGCAGCCCGTGCCGGTGAGGCAGGAAAAGGATTTGCTGTCGTTGCTTCGGAAATCAGTAAACTTGCGAACGAGACATCGGATTCGGTAACAAGCATTAATGAGATTGTACTTGAAGTAAACTCTTCTGTGGATGAAATGGTTCAGAGTATGGAGGGAACAACGAAGTTCTTAGACGAAGTGGTATTAAAAGATTATGACCAGTTCAGAGCTATCAGCGACCAGTATAACAATGATGCAGATGTTGTAAAGACAAGCATGGAAAATGTAGAGCATGCAATTCTTTCACTTACCGATTCGATTGGTGTGATTGCTGACGCAATTACCGGTATTAACACAACGATTGATGAAGCAACCGTTGGTGTAACTGATATTGCAGAAAAGACCGGAAGTGTCGTAACTGAGGCAGCACAGAATGCAGAACTTGTAGATACCTGCATGGATTCTGTAGAGCAGCTTGAGAAGATTGCTGATAAGTTTACTTTGTAAAATAACAAAAAGCGGTTAGTCATTAACTAAATAAAACAACCAAAAAGAGGATTCCTTTGTGAGAGACGGGATAACGCTTTGCGTTATAGTCTCCACAAAGGAACCCTCTTTTTGGTTGTTTTATGCTTAGTTCGTATGAAACAGCTTTTGTTTGTTTACAGAGTAAACTTGCCATTATGCGATACCCTCAAGTAACTAAGTGATTCTGTTTGTAAGAATGTATTTGATGCTAATCTATTTGGTTCCCGGTAATTAAAAAAGAAAAGATTTGCGATGAGTGGGTACAAACACGTGGGTATCAGGCGTGCGTGTTTTGCACGCCGATACCCCTACGCGTTTGTTTAACGGGAGTGCCCACGAATCACAAACTTTTCTTTTTAATTACCGGCCCCCAAAAAGATTTCTCATCGATTACTTCTACGCCATATATGCATCTTCTCAGCTTCTTTAATCAATTCATCACGGAAATCCGGATGAGCGATGCCGATTAATGCTTCAGCTCTCTGCCAGCCGGAGAGTCCTTTTAAGTTTACCATACCGTATTCGGTTACGACATACATTGTGTTTGCACGGGTATCGGTAACGATGGAACCGTTTGCTAAAGTTGGGCGGATACGGGACTGTACTTCGCCCTGCTTATTTTTAAAGGTAGAAGAGATGCAGATAAAGCTCTTTCCGCCTTTTGATTTATAAGCACCTAATACGAAATCAAGCTGGCCGCCTGCTCCACTGATATTTTTTATGCCGGCGGATTCAGCATTAACCTGTCCAAACAAATCAATGTCAACAGCATTGTTAATTGAAACGAAGTTATCATGTGCGGAAATGACATCAATTTCATTGGCATAATCTACGGGAACACTCATGCATTCCGGATTGTTATCCAAATAGTCATACAATTTCTTTGTGCCGGCAGCAAAAGCGTATACCTGACGGCCTTTGTTTAAGTTTTTCTTAGAACCATTGATTTTTCCGGCTTTGGCAATGTCAACAAAAGCATCGACATACATTTCGGTGTGAACACCAAGATCTTTTAAATCGGATTCAGCAATCAGTGAGCCGACAGCGTTTGGCATACCGCCAATTCCCAACTGAAGGCAGGCGCCGTTTGGAATCTGCGCAACGATCTGTCTTGCTACTGCGTGGTCAACTTCTGTTGCAGCAGCACCGCCGCCCATTTCTGCGATTGGTGGGTTTGATCCTTCGATAATCATATCTACTTTAGAAATATGAATTCCATTTTCAAATCCGCCAAGACAGCGTGGCATGTTTTTGTTTACCTCAACGATAATGGTTTTCGCGCGCTCGCAGGCAGCTCCCAAATGGGAAGCACTTGGTCCAAAGTTAAAGTATCCGTGTTCATCCATCGGTGCTACCTGCATAACAGCAATGTCCACAGGATTTTCTAAATCACGGTAATAACGTGGCAGTTCCGAATAGCGGATTGGAGAGTAGAAAGAAAATCCTTTTGCAACAGCTTTTCTTTCGATTCCGCTCATGTGCCAGGAGTTCCATGTCATGTGTGCAGCCGGATCTTCAATTTTGAAAATCTCCGGTTCCCACATCAGGATACCGCCACGGAAGTTCACATCGTGAAGCTCCGGAAGACGTTTGGCAAGTTCTTTGTCGAAATCCACAGGTGTTGTTACGGTCCAGCCGTAATCCACCCAGTTTCCTGACTTAACCCCTTCGGCTGCCTCTTTGGCAGTCACAAGTTTACTCTTATATAATTCGTTCATATCTGGTAAAACCTCCATTCTGGTAACTATATTTGCAATATGTTTATTTTAGCATTATCGCATGGTGCGGTCAAGTAGCCAGTCAGTTCACAAAATGTTCATGGAAAAAGTTTGTTAAATTGTTGACAATATCGTTTTCGTTTGTTATTATGAGTAAGGATTGAATCATAAAAAGTGGTAAATTGTAGTTTGATTTACAGATAGGAAAAAGATATGATAAAAGCAATATATCCGGGTAGTTTTGATCCCGTTACATATGGGCACTTAGATGTTATTAAGAGAGCATCCAAAGTAGTGGATGAATTGATTATCGGAGTGCTTGTGAATCAGGAAAAAACGCCTCTATTTACAAGGGAAGAGCGTGTAGAACTGTTAAAGCAGACCACGAAAGAATTTCCAAATGTGAGGGTTTTAACATTTACCGGATTGACAATTGATTTTGCCAAACAAAATGATGCAAAGCTGATTATCCGCGGTCTCCGTGCCGTGACGGATTTTGAATCCGAGATGCAGATTGCACAGACTAATCACAGCATTGAGCCGGAGATTGATACGATGTTTTTTACTACGAGTCTTGAGTATGCTTTCCTAAGTTCCACCATTGCGAAAGAAGTTGCTTTTTATGGCTCGGATGTATCGAAACTGGTGCCGGAAGTTGTTCAGAAGGCATTCAGAGAAAAGTATGATCAGAAACTGCGAAAGCAGTGATGATAAATTAAGTAGTATTAGTAAAAAATTTATAAGGAGGATATATTCATGTCTAAGAAAGTTGTATTAGCAGGTGCTTGCCGTACGGCAATTGGTAAAATGGGTGGTGCATTAAGCACAACTCCAGCACCAAAATTAGGTTCTATCGTTATTGAGGAGGCTCTTAAGAGAGCAGGCGTGCCAAAGGATGCCGTTGACCATGTTTACATGGGATGTGTAATCCAGGCAGGTCTTGGTCAGAACGTAGCTCGTCAGGCATCCATCGGTGCTGGTCTTCCAATCGAGACAACAGCAGTTACCGTAAACGTTGTTTGTGGTTCCGGTTTGAACTGTGTAAATATGGCAGCTCAGATGATTCAGACAGGAGATGCTGATATCGTTGTTGCCGGTGGTATGGAGAACATGTCCATGGCTCCTTACGCAGCTATGAATGCTCGTTTTGGTTACCGTATGAACAATGGTAAACTTGTGGATACCATGGTAAACGATGCATTGTGGGATGCTTTCAATCAGTATCACATGATGATTACTGCTGAGAACGTAGCAGAGAAGTACGGAATTACTCGTGAAGAGTTGGATGAGTTCTCTGCTAACAGCCAGCAGAAATGTGAAGCTGCTATCGCTGCAGGTAAATTCAAAGATGAGATTGTTCCTGTTGAAGTCAAATCTAAAAAGAAAACAATCGTATTTGATACCGATGAGGGACCACGTCCTGGTACAACAGCTGAGAGCCTTAGCGGTCTTAGATGCTGCTCCGGTAAAGAAGGCGGTGTGGTAACAGCTGGTAACGCTTCCGGTATTAATGATGGTGCAGCTGCGATTGTAGTAATGAGCGAAGAAAAAGCAAAAGAGCTTGGTGTAACACCAATGGCAACATTTGTAGCCGGTGCTCTTGGCGGTGTGGATCCAAAAATCATGGGTATTGGACCGGTCGCTTCTACAAAGAAGGTTCTTGCTAAAACAGGCATGAGCATTGATGACTTTGATTTGATTGAGGCAAACGAGGCATTTGCAGCACAGTCTGTAGCAGTAGGTCGTGACCTTGGATTTGACCTTAGCAAATTGAATGTAAACGGTGGTGCAATTGCACTTGGACATCCGGTTGGAGCAAGTGGATGCCGTATCCTTGTTACATTGCTTCATGAGATGCAGAAACGCGATGCAAAGAAAGGTCTTGCAACACTTTGTATCGGTGGTGGAATGGGATGTTCCACAATTGTTGAGAGAGACTAATTTTACTTTTGGGACGAGCCGGTATTATATCGGTTCGTTCCTGTGATGTAAAAAAGAAATTTTAAATGGAGGATACTTTCAATGGAATTTGTAACATATGAAGTAGAAGGTGCAGTTGGTATTATTACCATCAACCGCCCAAAAGCATTGAATGCGTTAAACAGTGCTGTTTTGGATGAACTGAATCAGACTTTGGATGCAGTTGACCAGAACGAAATCCGCTGCCTGATTTTGACAGGTGCCGGAGAGAAATCTTTTGTTGCAGGTGCAGACATCGGAGAGATGAGCACATTGACAAAAGCAGAAGGCGAAGCCTTTGGTAAAAAAGGAAACGATGTATTCCGTAAGTTAGAGACATTCCCGATTCCTGTAATTGCTGCAGTAAACGGATTTGCTCTTGGTGGTGGATGCGAGATTTCCATGAGCTGTGATATCCGTATCTGCTCTGACAATGCCGTATTTGGCCAGCCGGAAGCAGGTCTTGGTATTACTCCTGGATTTGGCGGTACACAGAGACTTGCTCGTTTAGTAAGCCCTGGTATGGCAAAACAGATGATTTATACAGCAAGAAATATTAAAGCAGACGAAGCTTACCGCATTGGTCTTGTAAATGCTGTATATCCACAGGAAGAACTGATGGATGCAGCAAAGAAGATGGCATCCGGTATTGCTAAGAATGCACCGATTGCTGTCCGCAACTGCAAAAAGGCAATTAACGAAGGTCTTCAGGTAAATATGGATGAGGCAATTGTAATCGAAGAGAAATTGTTCGGTGACTGCTTCGAGACAGAAGACCAGAAAGCCGGAATGGGTAACTTCTTAGAGAAAGATAAAGAGAAAAAATTAAAAGTGGTACCATTCAAAAACTGTTAATTCGTGACGACATCCCGTCTGGGATTTGAATCAAATACAATGGAGGTAAATACAATGAAAGTTGGTATTATTGGAGCTGGAACAATGGGTTCCGGAATTGCGCAGGCATTTGCGCAGACAGAAGGTTATGAAGTATATTTGTGTGACATCAATGAAGAGTTTGCTGCAAACGGTAAAAACAAGATTGCAAAAGGTCTTCAGAGACTGGTTACAAAAGGAAAGAAAACACAGGAAGATGTTGATGCAATCTTAGCTAAGATTACAACTGGCGTAAAAGACATTTGTACTGATTGTGATTTGATTGTTGAGGCAGCTTTGGAAGTTATGGATGTTAAAAAACAGACATTCAAAGAATTGCAGGATATCGTAAAGAAAGAAGACTGCATTTTCGCTACGAATACTTCTTCTTTGTCCATTACAGAAATCGGTGCAGGCATTTCTCATCCGGTTATCGGAATGCACTTCTTTAACCCGGCTCCTGTTATGAAGCTTGTTGAAGTTATCCGCGGCGAGAACACAACAGATGAAGTAAACGATAAAGTAGTTGCTATCGCAAAAGAAATTGGTAAAACACCGGTTGAGGTAAAAGAAGCTGCCGGATTTGTTGTAAATCGTATCTTGATTCCTATGATTAACGAAGCAGTTGGCATCCTTGCTGATGGTGTTGCTTCTGCTGAGGGTATCGATGCTGCTATGCAGCTTGGTGCAAACCACCCAATGGGACCTCTTGCACTTGGTGATATGATTGGTCTTGATATCTGCCTTGCTATTATGGAAGTTCTTCAGGCAGAGACTGGTGACCCGAAATACCGTCCACATCCATTGCTTCGTAAAATGGTACGTGCCGGCAAACTCGGACGTAAAACTGGTGTTGGATTCTTTGATTATTCCAAATAATATTATAGAAAGGAGTTCATGTTATCATGGATTTTAAATTAGACAAACAGCATGAAATGGCGAGACAGTTGTTCAAAGATTTTGCTGAGAACGAAGTAAAGCCACTTGCGCAGGAAACCGATGAAACAGAAGTATTCCCTCGTGAGACTGTTGACAAAATGATGAAACTTGGTTTCATGGGAATTGCGATTCCTAAAGAGTACGGCGGACAGGGCTGTGACCCATTGATGTACACAATGTGCGTTGAGGAGTTAGCTAAAGTTTGTGGTACAACAAGCGTTATTGTATCCGCTCATTCTTCTCTTGGTGCTGATCCGATTATGATGTACGGTACAGAAGAGCAGAAAAAGAAATATCTTGTACCACTTGCAAGTGGTGAGAAATTAGGCGCTTTCGGTTTGACTGAGCCGGGTGCAGGTACAGATGCACAGGGACAGCAGACAAAGGCTGTTTTAGATGGTGACGAATGGGTACTCAATGGTTCTAAATGCTTCATCACAAATGGTAAAGAAGCAGATATTTATATTATCATTGCTGTAACCGGTATCATCGAAAAACGTGGTAGAAAAGTAAAAGAAATTTCTGCTTTCATCGTTGAGAAAGATACTCCTGGATTTACTTTTGGTACAAAGGAGAAGAAGATGGGTATCCGTGGTTCATCCACATACGAGTTAATCTTCGAGGACTGCCGTATTCCAAAAGAAAATCTTCTTGGTGCACAGGGCAAAGGTTTCGGAATTGCCATGCATACACTGGATGGTGGACGTATTGGTATCGCTGCTCAGGCACTTGGTCTGGCAGAAGGTGCTTTGCAGGCAACAATCGATTATGTAAAAGAAAGAAAACAGTTCGGTCGTTCGATTGCACAGTTCCAGAATACACAGTTCCAGCTTGCTGATATGGCAACAAAAGTGGAAGCTGCTAAGATGCTTGTGTATCGTGCGGCAATGGCAAAAGCTACGCAGAAAGTTTACAGCGTAGAAGCTGCTATGGCAAAATTGTACGCAGCAGAAGTTGCTATGGAAGTAACAACAAAAGCAGTTCAGTTACACGGTGGTTATGGCTACATCAGAGAATATGACGTTGAGCGTATGATGCGTGATGCAAAAATCACAGAAATCTACGAAGGAACTTCAGAAGTTCAGCGTATGGTTATCTCTGGCAGCTTATTGAAATAGGAGGTGCTCTCGTGAAAATAGTAGTATGTATTAAACAGGTACCGGATACTAAGGGCGGCGTTGTATTTAACCCGGACGGTACATTGAATAGAGGTGCGATGCTTACCATCATGAACCCGGATGATAAAGCCGGTTTGGAAGCAGCACTGAGAATTAAAGAAGAAACAGGTGCAGAAGTTACTGTTCTTACCATGGGACTTCCAAAAGCAGAAGAAGTTCTTCGTGAGGCAATGGCAATGGGTGCTGACAATGGTATCCTTGTAACAGACCGTGTACTCGGTGGTGCTGATACTTGGGCTACTTCTACAACAATTGCCGGTGCGCTTCGTAACATTGATTACGATTTGATTATCACAGGCCGTCAGGCTATCGATGGTGATACTGCACAGGTTGGTCCACAGATTTCCGAGCACTTGGATATTCCGGTTATCTCTTATGCACAGAATATCAAAGTGGAAGGTGACAGCGTAATCGTTGAGCGTCAGTATGAGGACCGTTACCATGTAGTAAAGGCTAAAATGCCTTGCTTGATCACTGCTCTTTCTGAGTTGAATGAGCCACGTTATATGACTCCGGGCGGAATCATGGACGCATTTGACAAAGAGATTACCGTTTGGGGACGTGCAGACCTTAAAGATGTAGATGATTCTAACCTCGGTCTGAAAGGTTCTCCGACAAAAATTGCAAAAGCTTCCGATAAGGTTCGTAAGGGTGCCGGCGAAGTCGTTACCCTTGACCCGGCAGAAGCTGCTCAGTATATTGTAGATAAGTTTAAAGAGAAACATGTAATCTAATTATTATAAAGGAAAAGTGGTGAAAAAAATGAGTTTAGAAGAATATAAAGGTGTATATGTCTTTGCACAGCAGGTTGACGGAGAAGTAAGTGGAATCGCTTACGAACTGCTTGGCAAAGCAAAAGATCTGGCAAAAGATTTGAACGCAGAAGTTACCGCTGTTTTGCTTGGTTACGGTGTTAAGGGCCTTGCGGATTCTTTGGCTGAGTATGGTGCAGACAAAGTAATCGTAGTGGATGACAAAGAACTTGAAGTATATCGTACAGAGCCATATGCTCATGCACTTGCTTCTGTAATCAATGAGTACAAACCTGAAATTATGCTGGTTGGTGCAACTGCAATTGGCCGTGACTTAGGTCCTCGTGTATCCGCACGTGTAGCAACTGGTCTGACTGCTGACTGTACAGTACTTGAGATTGGTGATTTCACCGATAACATGACAAAGGAGACCATTCCAAATCAGCTTCTTATGACACGTCCTGCATTTGGTGGTAATACAATCGCTACGATTGCATGTCCATACAACCGTCCACAGATGGCTACCGTTCGTGCCGGTGTTATGCAGAAGATTGACCCAATTAAGGGTGCAAAAGCTGAAGTAATCGAGTACAATCCGGGATTCACTCCGGACAACAAATATGTTGAGATTCTTGATGTTGTGAAGTCTGTAGCTGACACAGTAGATATCGCAGATGCTAAGATTTTGGTATCCGGCGGTCGTGGTGTTGGAAGCGAAGAAAACTTCAAACTTCTTCAGGATTTGGCAGATGTCCTTGGCGGAACTGTAAGCTGTTCCCGTGCCGTTGTTGAGAATGGCTGGCTTCCGGTTGAGCGTCAGGTAGGACAGACCGGTAAAACCGTTCGTCCTAATGTATACTTTGCAATCGGTATTTCCGGTGCTATTCAGCACGTTGCAGGTATGGAAGAATCTGACATTATTGTTGCTATTAACAAAGACGAGACAGCTCCAATCTTTGATGTAGCTGACTATGGTTTGGTAGGCGATTTGAATAAGATTGTTCCTCAGTTGACAGAAATGCTGAAAGCAGAATTGGCTGAGAAAAACTAATCTTTAGGCGAGAAATTATTTGATAAAAAAGAAAACAATAAATTACAGTTTGTGGTTTATTGTTTTCTTTTTATTTGAGGGTGTTTAGATGATGAAGAAAAAAGTATATCAAAAACACTATGCGTTTATTGTAGAAAACCCGGAAGATGAATTTTGGGAAAAGTGTATGTCTTAGGACAGGATGGTACAAATCAAGTAGATTCGTATTTTTTTGTGTCGATTTAACAGAATAACAAAAATGTGTTTTTTATCATAAAGCACTGCTAGTTTGTCTGTTGGCAGTTATCATGACATTTTTATTAACTGCCTGCGGTGTAAGTGGCGACCAGATTTCTGTAAACAAGCCGCAGCATAAAGGCTCAAACGCCAAAAAACGAATTGCCGGTGTCTTGATTTGTGCAGGATTTATCGCTTCCGTGATTTGGAAACGAATCAAAGCAAAGAAAAATGGTTATCAGCAGAGTAACCTTTACGGTGATATTGCAAAATGTGTTATCATTACCGCAGTAGCAGCCGTTGCCTTTGATGTAATTTCTAAGAAAAAACAGAGTAATAAATAACAACAAAGAAACACCTCGTGTGAGACGGGATAACGCAGAGCGTTATAGTCTCCCACAGGGTGTTTTTTTGTCGTTTTGTAATGTTCGAGGGGGAGGCTCATAGAGTGTAAAATTGCGTCAAAGGTTTGGATTTTTTTGGGTGGGCATACTTTTTTGGCAAAATGAGATGAAACGTATGACCGAAATATGTTGTTGGGGGAAAATAGAATAATTTTACTGCGTTAAATTTTAGGAAAATGATTTAAGCGGTTGAATGATATAATCGGTATCAGGTACTTTTGTTGCCGATGAAACCACAAACTTCTTTGGGATTATTGTATTTATTTTCTATTTTTATCGGCAACATAACAAGTTCTTCTCTAGGAGTAAGGAGAACTTAGAATTTCAAAAAGGAAGAGGAGGGTTTTCTATGAATAAGAAAACACAAAAAAAATATGTAGCTTTATTAACACTGTTAGCAATGGTTATTTGTACAATGTTTTGTACAAACACTGTTAAGGCAGACACTAACTTACCATGGGATGAATCTGAAGTAGTAGAAACATCCACATGTATAGTTAATGGTGTAGAACGGAATTTGATTATTCTTGACGATGCGGGAGTATCCCAAAGTTTGTGTAAACCTCCAAACTGGTGTAAGATATAATTACTCAGTTTGGAGGTTTTTATTATGGCAAGAAG
>ERZ780119.250-NODE-250-length-13814-cov-4.86547_pt1 | contig 13814 bp, 8 predicted proteins | sample MGYA00433083_ERZ780119 | MGnify/ENA primary metagenome ERZ780119 (study PRJEB29588, sample SAMEA2149557) | human gut metagenome | biome: human gut; feature: human-associated habitat; material: faeces | place: Denmark | collected 2008/2010 ... | reverse complement strand
AATCTTGCCAACCGCAGCGTGAACGAAGGTTTCAGTGGCGGTGAGAAGAAGCGTAACGAGATATTCCAGATGGCGATGTTGGAACCGACTTTCGCCATTCTGGACGAGACGGATTCCGGATTGGATGTGGATGCCCTGCGTATTGTGGCCGACGGTTTCAACAAACTCAAGACTGCGGAAACCAGTGCCATGGTCATCACCCACTACCAGCGCTTGTTGGACTATATCAAACCCGATACGGTACATGTACTGCTGGGCGGACGCATCGTAAAAACCGGTGGACCGGAATTGGCGAAGGAGATTGAAACACGTGGCTTCGATTGGATAAGGAAAGAAGCAGGTGAATTATAAACTCATAATCTGAAAACATGAGTGTAGAGCAACAATACATAGACCTTTTCTCCCAAACGGAGGCGATGATATGCCGGCATAGTGCCGAGGTGCTGAATGCGCCGCGTGCCGCTGCTTTTGCTGACTTTGAGCGCTTGGGCTTTCCCACCCGTAAGGAGGAGAAATACAAATATACGGATATCAGCAAGTTCTTTGAGCCGGATTATGGCTTGAACTTGAACCGGTTGGAAATTCCGGTGAATCCTTATGAAGTGTTCAAGTGCGATGTTCCCAATATGAGCACTGCTCTTTATTTTGTGGTGAACGATGCTTTTTATGGCAGGGCTTTGCCTAAGTCCCATCTGCCTGAAGGGGTTATCTTCGGCAGCCTGAAGGAGGTGGCCGAGAAACATCCCGATTTGGTGAAGAAATATTATGGCAAGTTGGCTGATACGGCAGAGGATGGGGTGACGGCGTTCAACACCGCTTTTGCACAAGACGGCGTTCTGTTTTATGTTCCTAAGAACGTGGTGGTAGAGAAACCTATTCAGCTGGTGAATATCCTGCGTGGTGACGTCAATTTTATGGTGAACCGCCGTGTGCTGATTATTCTGGAGGAGGGTGCACAAGCCCGCTTGTTGGTGTGTGACCATGCGATGGACGGCGTGAACTTCCTGGCAACGCAGGTGATAGAAATCTTTGCCGGTGAGAATGCCATTTTCGATTTTTATGAACTCGAAGAGACACACACCAGTACGGTACGTATCAGCAATATGTATGTAAGGCAGGAAGCCAATAGTAATGTATTGCTGAATGGTATGACCTTGCACAACGGAACTACACGGAATACAACCTGTGTGACGCTTGCCGGTGAACATGCGGAGCTGAATCTGTGCGGTATGGCCATTGCAGACAAGAATCAGCATGTGGACAATCATACGACAATCGACCATGCCGTGCCCAACTGTACCAGCAATGAGCTTTATAAGTATGTCCTTGACGAGCAGGCTGTAGGTGCCTTTGCCGGTCTGGTTTTAGTGCGCCCTGACGCACAGCACACCAGTTCGCAACAGACCAACCGCAATCTTTGTGCCACCCGAGATGCACATATGTACACCCAGCCTCAGCTGGAGATTTATGCAGATGACGTGAAGTGCAGTCACGGCGCTACGGTGGGGCAGCTCGATGAAAGCGCTCTCTTCTATATGCGGCAGCGTGGTATCCCGGTGCGCGAGGCGCGCCTGCTGCTGATGTTCGCTTTTGTCAACGAAGTTATCGACACCATCCGTTTGGATGCTTTGAAAGACCGTCTGCATCTGCTGGTAGAGAAGCGTTTCCGGGGGGAACTGAACAAATGCCAGGGGTGCGCCATCTGCAAGTGATAGCTTATAATTTCGATTCATTATGAACAACGATATAAATAAGAGTAGTATCTTGGCTCCCCTCCCTATGGGAGAGGGGCTGGGGGAGAGGCTTCGAGCTGATTTCCCTATCCTTTCCCGTGAGGTATATGGCAAGCCGTTGGTCTATCTGGACAACGGCGCGACTACGCAGAAACCTCGCCAGGTAGTAAATGCCATTACGGACGAATATTATTCGGTGAATGCCAATGTGCATCGCGGAGTGCACTTCCTGTCGCAGCAGGCTACAGAGCTGCACGAGGCCTCGCGTGAGACGGTGAGACGTTTCATCAATGCTCGCAGCACGAATGAGATTGTCTTCACCCGTGGTACGACGGAGAGTATCAACCTGCTTGTCTCCAGCTTTGGTGAGGAATTTATGCAGGAGGGGGATGAGGTGATTCTTTCTGTGATGGAACACCATAGCAACATTGTTCCCTGGCAGCTGCTTGCCGCCAAGCGTGGAATTACCATCAAGGTGATTCCGATGAATGACAAGGGCGAACTCTTATTGGACGAATATAGGCAGTTGTTCTCCGAACGTACCAGGATTGTCAGTGTGGCGCATGTTTCCAATGTGCTGGGTACGGTCAATCCCGTCAAGGAGATGATTGCTTTTGCCCATGAGCAGGGTGTTCCGGTGCTTGTGGACGGTGCCCAGTCCATTCCCCACATGCCGGTAGATGTGCAGGATCTGGATGCCGATTTCTTCGTTTTCTCCGCGCACAAGGTGTATGGTCCTACGGGGGTAGGGGTGCTTTATGGTAAAGAGGGGTGGCTGGATAGGATACCTCCCTATCAGGGCGGTGGAGAGATGATTCAGCATGTATCTTTTGAAAAGACTACCTTCAATGAATTGCCCTTCAAGTTTGAAGCCGGTACGCCGGATTATATCGGTACTACCGGACTTGCCAAAGCTTTGGACTACGTTTCGCTGGTTGGGATGGACAAGATTGCCGCCTATGAACACGAATTGACCCAGTATGCCATGCAACGGCTGAAAGAGATTCCCGGTATGCGTATCTTCGGCGAGGCAGAAGACAAGGGTAGTGTCATATCGTTTCTGGTAGGTGATATCCATCATTTTGATATGGGTACATTGCTCGACCGTCTTGGCATTGCCGTACGCACGGGACATCACTGTGCCCAACCATTGATGCAGCGTCTTGGCATCGAAGGAACAGTGCGTGCATCTTTCGGGCTTTACAATACCCGGGAGGAGATAGATGTGCTGGTGGCAGGTATAGTTCGTGTCAGCCGGATGTTCTGACCAAAGCAAAGCTTTGCAACCTTTCTTTCATTCCTTGCGTCTAATATGTCAACAACTAAAAAAATGAATTATGTTAGTAACAACAACCCCGACTATTGAGGGTGGACGTATCACCCGCTATTATGGCATCGTTTCCGGTGAAACGATTATCGGTGCCAATGTATTCCGCGATTTCTTTGCCAGCATCCGCGACGTGGTGGGTGGGCGAAGTGGCTCTTATGAAGAAGTGCTGCGCGAAGCTAAAGATATAGCCTTGCGCGAGATGCAAGAACATGCCCGTGCTATGGGTGCCAATGCCGTGATTGGTGTAGACTTGGACTATGAAACGGTAGGAGGCAGTGGCAGCATGTTGATGGTTACGGCATGCGGTACGGCTGTAACGGTGGAATAAGTTCGCTCTACTATATTACAACATAGGAAGATATAAGAAATGGCAACCCTGTGAATGGTTGCCATTTTCTTTATAAGGAGTATCTTTTATCGGTTATTTGTACCAATCCTTATAATCTGTTCCATTGGAATTGACCCAATCCATAAAATGTTCAAAGCTCTTGTCTATCGGGTGGGTTTCAGGAGTATTGAAGTTTGTGGCTCCACTTAGATGAATGGCAAAAGGATAGTTGCCATTGGCTACATAATAGCTTGTCGGTACAGAGGACAAATCCTCTTCGGTATGGAATAGAGCCATGTCTGCCTTTTCAGTAGGAGGATAGTTGACCAAATGCACTTCGATGCGTGATTCTTTCAATTCGTCATGTACCATGATGAATGGATTATAAGGGGGAATTCCAAGCGTTTCGTGTGATAGTGGAGTCTTGAAGGTGTTCTTTATCTTATATGTAGCGGTTTTTGTATTTCTCTCTGTTACATCGAGCGCACTTAGAAATACATTGACGGTAGCTTTGGAAAGGTCTGTATCCAGTCCTTGTCCGTTGAAACTTGTGGGGGCTTCCAATATTTCAGTTGACATATTGCTGCGTTCTGTATTCAGTTGGTAAGCGAAACCATTTTTGAAAGTGGCACCGGACCAAAGCAACTCATAGGTGTCTTCTGTAGAAAGGGCCTGATTGGCATCATTGAAGTTCAATACGGACTGGTATTTTACAATAACATCATTCAAGTCATAGTCACCCTTTCTGGGCCAATTATCTTCGAAAGCGATGATTCCTTTGTATTCCAGACTGTATTTCTTATCCTCGTTGCCACCGTCAGGTTTGATATCAGGAATATCCGGATTGATGATGGCTTCGATGGGGTTGGACCATACGTTGAATTGTATATCATTATAGTCTTGGTCTGTCCAATCTTCAAAGGACAATACGACAAAATCATCGATGCGGAATGCGGCTGTATGTGTACGGCCGTCCCCATTCAGCTTTGTAGTAGAGTAGAAAGGCTTATTGTTTCCGCCATAGAAGCTGTCATTCAATAGGAACCATCCGATTTTTACTCCATTGGGAAATACGGTGCCTTGGTCCACTCCGTCGGGGTCTATGTAATGAAGCTTTACACTTTCACCGCCTTGTAGTCCGGAAGCCTTTTTATTATAATAATTATCCATCAGAGTGTTTGGAAAAACAATGCATTTGGGGGCTTTTTTAATTTCACTTAAAGATGCGTCTGCCCTATAGCAATAATAGCCAAAGGCGCTCGCTGCACCGCTGGTTCCTCCAATTATCCGGATGGATACTTCCGCATTGCGCCCTTCCGGATCATTGATTTCAAAATCTATGGCTTGTCGGTATTGCTTAGGGCATGTGCCTCCTTCCTTCAAGGTCGTATTGATGATTGTCAATACATCACCGGGAATTGTGATTTTGTTGTCTGTGTCTAAATAATGAGGATATCCTTTGGAGCTCCATGTTCCTAATACATGGTATCCTTTGGGTGCCTGCCATCCCTCCGCCCGTGTTTGCGGATTATCATCGGTGGAATCCCATTTGATGTCGGCAGTAATGGCATCTCCTGCAATAACTGTTTTGAAGAGGGTGGGGACCCCTATATAAGAAGTATAGATATATGCTTCGTCCCCATGGTCCGAATTGATGATTTCCTTGCCGCTATATGCACCGTTACCGTCTGTCATGCGTCTGATGACCGGTTCCAGGTCTGTGCGTTTTATAATCTGGCCATCTTTGTCAATCGTGAACGGGTCTTCAAGATAGATTTCAAAAAGTACTTTATAGCCTTCGGGGACATCATACTTTACGTTTACTTGGATGGAAGATGTCGTAGAAAAATCAAAAGAGTTGGGAGTCTTCTCATCGTCTTTTCCATTATCGGGATTGTAGACGTCATGTTCGCATCCTATGGATAGGAATGCCAGCATAATGCTGCATAATGTCAAAGCCAGCATCTTGCATGTCAGGTTAGAATAGATTGGTTTCATAATGCCTTTGTTTTTAGCTTGTTTACTTGTTGCAAAGGTATTATAAAAGTTGTAATATATATCTATATGTGCTCTATTCTTCTCATTAAATACAAAAAATAGGTAAAAAAGGGTACTGCTTGTTGTTTTATTCGCCAGTATAAATACATGCTTGCTTGGATTTCTTTTCTTTTTCATTTGCTTATTTCGTTTCAAATCAATATTTTTAGGCTTTCGTTCAACCTTTTAATACGAATAAATGCTATGGACCAAATCCTATTCTGGCTGGTTCCAGCCGCTTCTATTATGGCACTTTGTTTTGCCTGGTATTTCCATCGTCAGATGATGAAAGAGAGTGAGGGTACGCCTCAGATGATTAAGATTGCCGCTGCTGTGCGCAAAGGTGCTATGTCTTACCTTCGCCAACAATACAAGATTGTGGGCTGGGTATTTCTGGGGCTGGTTATCCTTTTCTCCATTATGGCATACGGTTTCGGAGTGCAGAACTCCTGGGTGCCGATTGCTTTCCTTACCGGAGGATTCTTTTCCGGACTTTCCGGCTTTTTGGGTATGAAGACGGCCACCTACGCAGCGGCGCGCCCTGCCAATGCGGCACGCACATCGCTGAATGCCGGACTACGCGTGGCTTTCCGTAGCGGTGCGGTGATGGGACTGGTAGTGGTTGGCCTTGGCTTGCTTGATATATCTTTCTGGTATCTGTTGCTGAATGCTGTAATTCCGGAAGATGTAATGACTCCCACCCATAAACTCTGCATCATTACCACTACCATGCTGACTTTCGGTATGGGCGCTTCCACGCAGGCATTGTTTGCACGCGTAGGTGGCGGTATCTATACAAAAGCTGCCGATGTAGGTGCCGACCTTGTGGGAAAGGTGGAAGCCGGTATTCCCGAAGACGACCCGCGTAATCCTGCCACGATTGCGGATAATGTAGGCGACAATGTAGGCGACGTGGCAGGTATGGGGGCTGATTTGTACGAAAGTTATTGCGGTTCTATCCTTGCTACGGCTGCCCTCGGTGCTGCGGCTTTTATCCACTCGGGTGATACGCTGATGCAGTTCAAGGCCGTAATCGCCCCGATGCTGATTGCAGCCGTCGGAATATTGCTTTCCATTATCGGTATCTTCTCCGTGCGTACCAAAGAGAATGCGAAGATGAAGGACTTGCTGAACTCACTGGCTTTCGGTACTAATCTCAGCTCTATTTTGATAGTTGTCGCCACTTTCTTTATCCTGTGGTTGCTGAAGTTGGACAACTGGCTGTGGATTTCCTGCTCCGTGATAGTGGGTTTGATAGTAGGTATCATCATCGGGCGGTCTACGGAGTACTATACTTCCCAATCCTACCGTCCTACCCAAAAGCTGAGTGAAAGCGGAAAGACCGGTCCGGCGACAGTCATAATTTCCGGTATAGGCTTGGGAATGCTTTCTACGGCTATTCCGGTGATTGCCGTGGTGATAGGTATCATTGCTTCTTATCTCTTTGCTTCGGGCTTCGACTTCTCTAATGTGGGTCTGGGGCTCTATGGTATTGGCATTGCCGCAGTAGGTATGCTTTCTACATTGGGCATCACGCTTGCTACAGATGCTTACGGACCGATAGCTGACAACGCGGGTGGCAATGCGGAAATGTCCGGTCTGGGTGAAGAGGTGCGTAAGCGTACCGATGCGCTTGACTCCTTGGGCAATACTACAGCCGCTACGGGCAAAGGCTTTGCCATCGGTTCCGCCGCTTTGACGGGATTGGCTTTGCTGGCCTCTTATGTCGAGGAAATCCGTATCGGGCTGACCCGCCTCGGGACTACCGAACTGTCGCTTCCTCATGGCGATGCCGTGGCTCTTCAAGATGCCACTTTCTTCGACTTTATGCATCACTACGATGTGACGCTGATGAATCCGAAAGTTCTTTCCGGTATGTTTCTGGGCTCGATGATGGCATTTCTTTTCTGTGGATTGACGATGAATGCGGTAGGGCGTGCAGCGGCCCATATGGTAGACGAAGTGCGCCGCCAGTTCCGCGAAATCAAGGGAATCCTTACGGGAGAAACGGAGCCTGATTATGAGCGTTGTGTGGCAATCTCGACGAAAGGGGCGCAACGCGAGATGGTGATTCCGTCACTGATAGCTATCATTGCTCCGATTGCGACGGGACTTATTTTCGGTGTTCCCGGTGTGCTCGGCCTGCTGATTGGCGGATTGAGCAGTGGTTTCGTGCTTGCCATCTTCATGGCAAATGCCGGTGGTGCATGGGATAATGCCAAAAAGTATGTGGAAGAAGGCAACTTTGGCGGCAAAGGCAGTGAAGTCCACAAGGCTACAGTCGTGGGTGACACCGTAGGAGACCCGTTCAAGGACACATCCGGTCCGAGCTTGAATATCCTAATCAAGCTGATGAGCATGGTAGCCATTGTGATGGCAGGGCTTACGGTTGCGTGGAGTCTGTTCTAGAAAGAGTTTTTCCCCGTATCCCACCAAAGGCGGGTGGCGCCGTTATCTGCGCCACCCAGTTTTTCCGTGAGGGTGGCGTATTGTGCCGGGTCGGCAGTGGCAGCGTCCGTCGAGAACGGAAGGCGGCGGATCATGATATCCGTATCAATCACTTTTCCGGTGTTGTTTTGGACCTTGAAAAGTTTGGGGTATCCGGTACGGCGTTGCTCAGCCCATGCCTCATAACTTTCGGGCCAGCATGCCAGCCACTTCTGGGTAATAATCTTTTCGAGTTTCGTCTCTATGTCTGCATCTTCTTCCCATTTGGGGGATATGGTAATCAAGGCTTTCATGTCCTTGCCTACCTTGCCGCCCGAGACTACATCTTTATAATCGGCAGGGGTTTTGTCGCTTTCCAGATATTCGGAGGCACCAGCACAGTCCCACTGTGTAAATGAAGTACTTACCCCGTATTCATAGCATGTGCGGGGATTCTCTTTGGTATAGCCACGGAGGGCTGCTTCGGCCCTGAGCAGCCAGACTTCTGCCGCACTCATCAATACGGCTCCGGTCTTTTCGCCGATGGTACTTGTGTTGAGGGAAGAGCAAAAACTGTAAATGTTGGCGTCACCGTCTTTCATGGGTAACCCGATGGGAATGCCTAACAACTGTTTTTGATAACCTTCGAGAAGGGCGGTGTTATACCATTTCTTGCCACGCGGGTCCTCATAACCGTTGACAATGGATTCCATCGAGGCATTCATGTAGACTTCACCCCAACCGGCAACGGCACACAAAGGATTGATATAGTTCTTGCCCATTACAGCGATGGTTTCCCTTGCACCTTCCAGTACACCTTGATTGTCATTCAGTGCTTTGGTTGCTTGGTCTTTGGCAAGTGTTGCATCCACATTGGAGATGCGCATGGCAAGGCGCAAACGTAGTGAGTTGGCAAACTTTAACCACTCCTTCAAGGTCTTGCCGTTGGTCAGCATATCATACTCTTTGAATTTGTTGTTGTCACCGCCCTCGTCCAGGTATTCCCTTATCAATTGCTGCCCTTCGTCCAGGTCTGCAAAGAAGCGTGTATAGGCTTCTTGCAGTCCGTAAACCCGGGGTGTCTCACCCAGTTGATGGTAGACCAGCGGACCGTATGTATCGGCAATGCGGTGCATCAGTTCCACTTTCAAAATTTCGGTAATGCCGAGGTAGCCTTTCAAGTTGTCATTGCCATAAAAGTTCTTTTCTGCCTTCTGCACCTCCGTGTAGACATATCCGTAAGTACATTGCCATGCGGCATTGGTCCAGCCTGAGTTCAGGTTGTAGCAGGCGTTGGATTTCATGAATTTAGGAATAGGGTCCATGAAGTAGCCGGAGAACATGTCATGGTTCAGGGATTGTGTCATCTGCCATACCCAATTTAAGCCAACAGAACCTATATTGAAGTAGATACCCGACTGTATGGGTTCGAATGGAGCAGTTAGGTTCTGGAAATCTATTTCCTTTTTGTCGTCCGAGAAACCTCCCTTGATTTCGTTGTCGTTCTCAAAACCGCCGGTGCAAGCTGCAAGCAGCAATATGCTATGGCAGAAAAGGAATATGATGCACTTGTTTTTCATAAGGTATTCATTTTAAAAGGTTAATCTTAGGTTAAAGCCGATATTCCGGGTAGTAGGCATGCCAAACACGTCTACTCCTTGATTGTTGTTGCCTACGGACATTACTGCATCGGGGTCGAACGGTGCTTCCTTCTTTAAGAAACACAAGTTGCGCGCTGCCAATGATACGTCGATTCCCTTTATGAATCTACTGTTTTCCAGTATCGTTTTCGGGAAAGAATAGCTCAGTGATACTTCACGGAGTCTGATGCAGGTTGCGTCGTACATATAATATTCGGAGATGGCATTTCTGCCGCCTACTGCGCTGTAGAATGCTCTCGGGTCGTTGAACTTCTGTCCCTGGTATTCTACATATCCTCGGGCGCGGGCATCTTCGGTGACTTTGGTCACGCCGTTGGCATCCAACTCAGACTGTGTCAGTGACATGACTTCGCCGCCAAAGCGGAAATCTATCAGGAAATAGAGCTCCAGGTCCTTGTAGGTAAGTGTGTTGCTCCATCCCATCGTGAAGTCAGGATTGGCATTCCCAAGCAAATCCTTGTTTCCGGTATTTCCCAAAGGCCTTTTGCTGGTTTCATCAACCATGATGCTGCCATCCTCGTTACGGCGGAAAGCATTTCCATAAATATCCCCCAGGCTGCCTCCTTCTTTGACACGCATCTGATAGCCTGCGTTGAAACCTTCTTCGTAGTAGGAAAATTCCGGATAGTCAGGATGCAGGGTCACTACTTTGTTCTTGTTGGCGGACATGTTGATGAGACTCTTCCACGAAAAGTTTCTGTATAGTAGCGGAGTGGCGTCTACCGTCAGCTCAAAACCCTGGTTACGTATTTTTCCGGCATTGACATACCGGTATTTATAGGTGGAGCCCGTAGGATTGTCCATTCTCAACAACTGGTTCTTGGTATTGGTCTGATACCAAGTGAAGTCTATCCCGAAGCGGTGATGGAAGAAGCGCCATTCTGTACCGAATTCGATGGAGCTGCTGATTTCCGGTTTTAGGTCACCGCGCTGTTCTACGGTATTTACATTGATACTGCCGCCTACCATGATGATGTCTACCGGATTGGTGATTCCTATCGGGAGGTCATTACCGACTTCCGCCCATGAAGCGCGCACTTTTGCAAAACTTATCCATTTGGGCAGGGAGCAGGTTTTGTTAAGAATCCAGGTAGCTCCTATGGAGGGATAGAAGAATCCGGTATTCTTGCTGTCTGTGTGGGCTAATGTGGATGACCAGTCGTTACGTGCGGTAATGTCCAAGTATAGTAGTCCTTTCCAGCCCCACTGCATGGTGGCAAATACTGATTGGAGCGTGCGTTTGCTGTCGATGCTCTGATTTACGGCTGCTTTGGAGTCCATCACTACATTGGGGACGGTAAATACATTCGGTTTGTAGAGGGAAGCAAGCCTTGAGTCTATTGTCAGTGAATTGACTTTACTCATGTTGATGCTGGCTCCCAGTGCCGTATTGAGGGAAAAGTCATCAAATTCCTTGTTGAACAAGACCATTGCGTCACCGTAGACTTGGATTTCCTGGCTGTCCGACCAGATGTAACGTCCGTTTTCCTTGTCCTCGTATTTGCCGGCGATGTTGGGAGCTGTAGTGGCATACATCTTATTGTCGAATTTATCACTGATATAATCCACATTACCCCGTACCTGCAGGTTGAAGTAGTCCGTAATGTGCAGATTGGCTCTGGCCGATGCCACAGCGCGATAACGCTTGTAGCCACTGAGCACGCGTTTTTTCAGCCAGTAGGGATTCTGTCCCCATTCACTGACGGTACCATCTCCATTCTTTTCAATCCAGTTTTGTGTCATCATATTGCGGTCGGCATTCCACGTTTCAAAGTTTTCTCTGTAAGTGCTCATGTCTACGCCACGTGGGAAACTGTACAAGCTGACCAGCGGATTCAGATAATAGCCGCCGGTAGCAGGGGAGTTCTTGACGGTTTGGGTCATTAGTGTTGCAATGCCGTCCAGTTTCAGCTTGTTGTTGAAGAGGCTGGCCGTTTCGTGTAGGTTCAGGTTATTCTTCTGTAGTTTGTTATTGTCCACAATTCCTTTAGCCGTGGTGTTGGCGTATGAGAAATAAGTTTGTACCTTTTCATTTCCGGTAGTGATGGCCAGCGAATTGAAAGTGGTGATGCCATTGCTGAAGAATTCGCCTATGTTGTCATAGTCCGTTACATTGCCTTTTGTACCCCAGCTTGCCGTACCGCCATCTTCGTTCCGGCCGTATGTATTTTGGAATTCGGGGGTACTGATGGCGTGACTTACGGTCAGGTTGGAGGAGAATGTAACGCGCTGCAGTCCGGCCTTTCCCTTTTTAGTGGTGATCAGAATGACGCCATTAGCTGCCTGCGAACCATAAAGCGCGGCGGCAGAAGAACCTTTCAGGATGTTGATGCTTTCTATGTCGTCCGGATTCAGGTTGGAAATCCCGTCACCGGCATCACGGTTCAATCCATCGTAGTTACCGCCGATTACGGTGGAGGTGGATTCTGTTGAGCTGTTCAGCATAGGAACACCGTCAATTACGTACAAGGGCTGGTTGTTGCCGCTGGCAAATGCAGAGCGTGCACCGCGAATGACGACTTTGGCAGAACCTCCTAAATTGGCGGTTTTATTGATTTGTACTCCGGCCGTCTTTCCTGCCAGTGTATTAATCATGTTCGGCTCTTTGGCACGGGTCAGCTCATTGCTGCTTATCTGTTGGGTAGAATAGGTCAATGAGGACATTTTCTTCTGGATACCCATGGCGGTTACCACTACTTGCTCCAGGGCGAGGTTCTTTTCTTCCATCCGGATGTGGAGATTATTTCTACCGTTCAGGGCAATGGTTTGCGGCTCATAACTGATGTAGGATACGACAATAGTGGCATAAGGAGGGATATTCATACTAAATTCTCCTTCGGTATTGGTGATAACACCATTGGCGGTCCCTTTTTCAAGAATGTTGGCACCGATAATCGGTTCGCCTTTGGAGTCCGTCACCTTTCCTCTTACAGTAGCCATTTCCTGCAGAGTGTCTGTCTTATCCTCAGCACTCCTGCTGTTTTTGGTTAAAACGATGTTTTTGCCTTCCATCACATACTTGATGTCTGTCCCTTTGAACATTTGGTCAAGTACTTCGGAAACAGTTTGGTTGCTTGCATTGATGTCGACGGTACGGCGTACATCGACGTTCTGTTTGTTATATACAAATAAGTATTCTGTTTGCGATTCAATTTGCTCGAGAACTTGCCCTACCCTCAGCCGGGCATTTTGAATGCTGACCCTGGCATTCTGAGAGTAGCAGTTCCCGCTGTACACCTGAAATATAACAAGCAGGAGAAGGAATAATGTGATTTTCATAGGTTTGCAATAATTGCTTAAAATCTAATTTTTTTAGATAAAAAAGCCTCATCAACAAAATTTTTCTCATATCTTTGTCACTGTGTTAAGTTAATAAATTGATTAAGGTCGATTTTTGACTGTTTCGGATCGGAAAGTATGGGGGTACTTTCCGATCTTTTTTTCTTACTCATATATAACAATTGAATCCTTTTCTTCGTTGATGCGGAACTTGAAAGGATGGTCTTTCGAGATGGTCCGCAGTATATGTTCGATGCCGTCCTGCTCTCTGAACTTGCCGGTAAAGCTGCCGTAGTTCAGCAGTTGAGGACTGGCAACGGTTATCTTTACATTATAGTATTTCTCCAGTCTACCGAGGATACCGCTGAATGGAGCGTCGTCAAAACAGTATAGTCCCTCTTTCCAGCGTAGATATTCATAGGAAGGAAGGACGGCCTTTCTACATTTTCCGTTTTCATTGAGAAATACCTCGTCTTTCTGCAACCTGGTGATTATCTGGCTGCTGTTGGCCGGATAGATATCGACGATACCTTCCACCAATGTGGTTCCGAACTCATGGCTCCCACTGTAGGCACAGACGTTGAAACTCGTTCCTACAACTTTTACCTTGTTCGTTTCTGTATGTACATAGAATGGGATATTCTTGTTTTTGGCTACTTCAAAGTAGGCCTCTCCGTCCAATTCCACATTTCGTTCGTTGCGTCCGAAGTTGGCGGCATATTTCATGGTGGACTTGGAGTTCAGCCATACGCGTGTTCCATCGGCGAGGGTAATTTGGGCCCGTTGTCCGGCAGGCACAGTGACTGTTTGCAACTGCACCTCCTTGTTATATAAAAAGTCGGAGGTGATGAAATAACCGGCAATGGCGACAATGGTGACGGCGGCTATACGGGCCGCCCAGCGGAGCATCGGCATGATGTGCACCGTTTTCTTTTCATTGTTTCCCTGCTTGTCCGAGAACAAGGAAATGTCGTATATCATGCGCTCTTTCAGGAAGATGTTCCGGTTTTCATCCTAGG
>ERZ780119.245-NODE-245-length-13927-cov-4.29419_pt1 | contig 13927 bp, 12 predicted proteins | sample MGYA00433083_ERZ780119 | MGnify/ENA primary metagenome ERZ780119 (study PRJEB29588, sample SAMEA2149557) | human gut metagenome | biome: human gut; feature: human-associated habitat; material: faeces | place: Denmark | collected 2008/2010 ... | reverse complement strand
AGACATATCCACGGTAACGGAAGGGATTATTCTTTCCGAGTGTGGACGCAAGTGATCCCGAGATTGACAGCAGTTTGCCCCAACTGTCATAGCAATATTCTACAACAGTGCTGCCGCTGCTGTCAATAAGCTTCACAATGTCATTCTGGGCATTGCGAAGATAATAATAGGTGTTAAAGGTCGTGCCGTTATCGGTTGAATAATCCACCGCAACAACGCTGCCGGAAGAATCGTAGCTGAAGCGGAGAATTCTTGTGCTGCTGCCTGAACCGACAGTCATGCCTATCAAAAGGCTGCCGTTGTAATAATAGTTTGTTAAGATTCCGTTGGAGTTTTTCTGTGTGCGTATGCCGTCCTCGTTGTATGCAAAATTGACATACTTTCCGGATTTGCCCCAATACTTGAGCTGTTTGCCTGCCCAAGTCATGGCTGCACCGAAGTAACGGGTCGGGTTACCCATTTCATCATATGAAACGGTGCTGTTTTGCTTTGAGACGGTCGATACCGTTCCGTCCGTGACCGCCGTAAGCAGATCGCCCCATTGCGAATCGGTGTACTGATATTCCGCAACGGTGATCCCGAGCTTGTTCGCAATTGAGCCCGTTGTGTATGCATAGCGATACTTTCCGAGCATGTTGCCGTAGGAATCGTATGCATAAGTGTAAGTTGAGTTCGCGGAATTGTTTTCTCCGTAGTACAGATTTTCGCGCACAAGCTGATTCATGGAATCATACTCGTAGGAGAATTTTTCATCTGCATTTTCGAATGTTGAATCGCCGCGCCAGATCTTGATTATGTTGCCGTTGGCATCATAATCATAGTTGTACTTTGCGTGCGAACCGTTGCGATAGGACTTAACGAGCGTTTATTCGGGACTGCCGGATAAACCTCCGGTGAAGCTTTTTTCGGTGCTTGCCGCACGGCGCGTGCATCAAAGAACTTTTTACACCTACCACGTAGACTTTACTGTATACCAATCATTCCCGAGATCAACCTGGTCTACTATATATGACCATTCGTCAACAAGCCGGCCTTCTCCGGTTCGTTCAATCTCTTTGCAGAGCAAATAATCACTGTCCCCAAATCTTGAATAGAAGAAAAACATTACGTACTCAGCGAAACGTGAAGGTAGCCTTCTGACCGATGTCATAAGCGGATCATCGAAAAGAGGCTGTACAAAAGTTTGGATTCCGTTGATCTCGTCCTGCGATAATTCTTCGGATGAAAAGACTCCGAGTTCACCGATTTTTGTATAGGTTCGATTATTGTATGAACTGTCCGCGCCTTTTACCACATAAACAACGTTTGGATTCGCCTTGAACCAGTCGGCGGCAACATCGAGTGCCTCGGTGTGAAGCTTGAAGTAGTCTTGCGCAACTCCGGCAGAATACAACCCGCGCGGCCCGGAATCCTCAAAGAGCTTTTTAAACTCAGCTATGCTAAAACACCCGCACAATTGTACCGAAACAACTGCGGCAATCATAGTGATCGCAACAATAATTATCAAATGCTTTTTGCTTTTCATAGTGACCCCCACAGTTCTTTCGTTGTTTTATAAATTGTTAACAGCAACCGTCCGTTTATTCCTGCATTTACCATCCAATCGAAAAATTCTCCGCTTGCAAAAGATGCAGGTTCCATGAAGTAATGTATACCAACCCCAAGGTTGATAAAAAAGTTGTCGTCTTTTCCGTCATAGTAATACCCACAGCCATCGTTGTCTCCATTTTCTCTTAATGCGACAAATCCAGCCGCAACAAGGAGAGTTTTTCTCATATATCTCTCCTGATTTTACTCGAACACGGACTGACGAATAACAAACCGATGTTCATACTCCCAGTATACCGAATTTTGTCAACATTTGTCAAGTGTTTTTAAAGGCAAATTTATGTAAAATATTATTCGAGCGTACTATATGCTTTGAAACCGTGTTCCCGCTTATATACAAATGCATAGTCGCAGATATAAGCATCACAACAATTCTGTTTGCTTTTGTTCAAAAGCATAATTTCCGCTCATGATCATGTAAATTCAATGCCAAAAGATAAAGCAATAACGCTCGCGACAGATAAATGCAGCCGCGAGAAACATTCAACACAGTGTACTTCCCCACCTTGGAGCAAATAAAAAATCTTATAAACAAAAAACAAGTGTCCTAACAGCTTCTCAAATGCTGTAAGAACACTCGCCATGATCTGCGCAGCAGGATCTTCACAGAGGGCAGATATACCGACGCTGTTGACGAAGTGCTGCTGAAAATCATCGGTGCAAAGCGCAAGAAGTTCAAGATTGTATACACGGAATGAATTGAGGAAAGCATAATGACGGAGTTTAAAAAGCTGGGTGGCACATACCGACAGGCGGGTGATTATTATCTGCCGAATCTCGAGATTGATAATCAAATCGAGGTGCAAATTGGTGTTTGGGGACAGCGACACCGGCGATTTTTGAAGGAGAACCACCAGGTGAGATACTACAATCTGTTGACTACCGGGACGCTGAACGATTATCTTGCTGAGGTGGAATCCCTGGCACAGGCGATGTTTGATACGCTTGTGAAGGAACTGTCCGAAAAAGAAAACTTGAACGAAAAACTCAAGGCAAGTGACCCGCTGGAATGAGTCAGGCGGAGCAATAACATCCGCAATCGAGCTACAGAAATCGTAAATGCAGAGGTCATTTTCGTGTGAGCAACAACAAAATTTGATAGAAATCAGAAGCGCAGTCAGATGCAGGTAAGCACCGGCTGCGCCCCTTTTTCGTTGCTCTGAAATAGGTCTGCATTATCTTAGCGAGCAGACTGTTTGTACTCCTCTGGAGCTAAACAGTGCGTCGCCCGATGTCTGTGCCATCTGAGCGAGCAGTGCCTTTTTACTCCGTTCTACCGAGCTCTGTAAGAAGGCCTCGTTAGGGGCACCCTAAGACCTGCTTACCCGATGCCGAAGAATCGGTCGAAGAAACCCTTCAACTTTTCAATGATGGTCTGCTTCTTCTCTGCACGGTTTCCACCGCCGAAGCGGGAGATTGGCGGCATCAGCCGGTAAATATCCGTGCCTGTCGTTTTGACAGAGCCGTCACGGAAAGAGCTCTCCATAAAGCGGCGAGTCTCGTCGTCTTTCAGGTTCTCCTCCTGAATGATTGCAACAAGCTGCCGTTCTTTTTCTTCAGCGACAAAGGTGCGCCATTCCAGCATCACATCTGATACATCGTTGATTCCGGCAATGAAGGTTTCGATCAGTGCCTTCTTGCTGCGCAGTTCAGGACTGGCATCCACTGCTTTGCGGATCGTGATAAGCACTTCCTTGTCATCGCAGTGTGAATCGTGGTATTTCTGTACCAGAAGCAGGATGTAGTCAATATTGATCTCGATCTGCTTGATTAGCTCGATTTCAAAAACGATGTCATCTGTGATGTCCTCTTTTTCGCCACCGGGCTTGCGGTTTTTCCACTCATCCCGTAAGTCCTGATAGCGTCCAAGATAATCCTGAAAATCCCGCTCGCTCAAAATTTCGCTTCCGGCAAACTTGTCGAACGAAGTCAGCAGGTTGCGCATACGCAGAATCGCACCGAACAAAACGATAAACTCCTTCTGCCGCTGTTCGCCGGTAATGCGTTCCTCTGTCAGCGGGAATTTCGTTGTCAATTCCTCAATCATATCCTGGTAGCCTGGGTGATATTTTCCGTCGGCATCCTCGTAGCCAAAGTAGTAATCCTTATAGCCACGCATCAGGACGATACCGCCCGCTTCCTTATCGCCAAACAGAGAAATTGCATCGTCGGTGCGCTTTTGCAGATTGCGGAAGCAAACGATGTTGCCGAACACCTTGATGGAATTGAGAATCCGGTTGGTGCGAGAATATGCTTGAATCAGCCCGTGCATTTTCAGGTTTTTATCCACCCACAGCGTATTCAGCGTCGTGGCGTCGAAGCCGGTCAGGAACATATTGACCACGATCAGCAGGTCAAGTTCCTTGTTCTTCATCCGCAGGGAAACATCCTTATAGTAATTCTGGAATTTGTCCCCGTCTGTGGAATAGTTGGTGTGGAACACCCCGTTGTAGTCACGGATGGCCGCATCCAGAAAATCACGGGAACTTTGGTCAAGTGCGGAGGTATCTTCCGGATTCTCCTCGTCAAGAATACCATCCGTTTCTTCCTCATTCGCTTCATAGCTGTAAATGACGGCAACCTTCAGCCGCTTCTGCGGATTTTCCGCCATTTGCCTCTGAAACTCGGCGTAGTAGAGCTTTGCAGCATCCACGCTGGACACGGCAAAGATGGAGTTGAACCCGCTGACCCGCTGCTTCTGCTTGATTTCCTCGATCTGCTGCTTGCTGCCGGCAGAGGCAACCTCGGCGATATTCTGCAATACGCTGTATGTATAGGTTTTATCACCCCGGTAGGTCTTCTGGTCAAAATGCGTCAGAATGTAATCTGTGACCAGTCGGATGCGTTCCGGGGCAAGAAACGCCTTTTCCCGGTTGATGTCCCAAACCTCTTTGTCGTCAATATCCGGCTCGGCGTCCATCGTTTTGATGTAGTCCACCCGGAAGGGCAGTACATTTTTGTCGTTAATGGCGTCCACAATGGTATAGGCGTGGAGCTGATCGCCAAAAGCCTGCTCTGTCGTGCGGAGTGTGGGATTCTTGCTTACGCCTGCATTGACTGCAAAGATGGGCGTGCCGGTAAATCCGAACAGATGGTACTTCTTAAAGTATTTGGTGATGGCTTGATGCATATCCCCGAACTGACTCCGGTGGCACTCATCAAAAATGATAACAACTCGCTTATCAAAAACGCTGTGTCCGGCGTTCTTCTTGATAAAGGTGGCGAGCTTCTGAATGGTGGTGATAATGATTCTTGCATTGTCATCCTCCAACTGGCGCTTAAGGACTGCCGTAGAGGTGTTGCTGTTGGCAGCGCCCTTTTCAAAGCGGTCATATTCCTTCATCGTTTGATAGTCCAGATCCTTGCGGTCCACAACGAAAAGCACTTTGTCAATATAGTTCAGCTTGGTGGCAAGCTGCGCCGTCTTGAAGGAAGTCAGCGTTTTGCCGCTGCCAGTGGTGTGCCAGATGTACCCGCCGCCCGCTACAGTGCCGTATTTCTTGTAGTTATTGGCGATCTCAATGCGGTTCAAAATGCGCTCGGTGGCGACGATTTGATATGGCCGCATCACCAGCAGCATATTTTCCGCCGTAAACACACAGTAACGGGTAAGGATATTCAGAATGGTGTGCTTGCAGAAAAAGGTCTTGGTAAAGTCCACAAGATCGGGGATAATGCGGTTGTTGGCGTCCGCCCAGAAGGAGGTGAATTCAAAGCTGTTGCTGGTTTTTGACTTCTTAGCCTTCTGCGCTTTGGCGTCCTTAATGTGATTGAAACGGGTGGTATTGGAATAGTACTTCGTATTCGTGCCGTTGGAGATCACGAAGATCTGCACGAATTCATACAGCCCGCTGGATGCCCAGAAGCTGTCCCGTTGATAGCGATCGATTTGGTTAAACGCCTCCCGAATGGGAACGCCCCGGCGCTTCAGCTCGATATGGATCAGCGGCAAGCCGTTGACCAATACCGTCACATCATAGCGATTGTCATGAGCTGCCCCCTCCTCTGTGGAGATGGCATACTGGTTGATGACCTGCAAATTATTATTATGGATACACTTCTTGTCAATAAGCTGGATGTTCTTGCTCTCGCCGGTATCCCGGCGGAGCACCTGCACATAGTCCTCCTGAATCAGGCGGGTCTTTTCGAGAATGCCGGAGTTTGTGTTTGCCAGCACCTCGTCCCAGAAACGCTTCCATTCGCCATCCGTAAAGCGATAGTTGTTCAGCTTTTCCAGCTGCGTCCGCAGATTGGCAATCAGGTCAGCCTCTTTATGGATGGTCAGGCGCTCATAGCCCAGCTCGCAGAGCAGACGAATAAACTCCTGCTCCAAATCCGCTTCGCTCTGATATGCCTCCGAGCGTTTCGCCTGCGGCTTGTATTCTGTTACAACCGTGCATTCGCTGCTCTGGGCAATGATGTTGAAATAGCTCACGGGCTACCTCCTTCCGGGTCAATCTGCCGGTGTAAAAGTCAGCAGCTTGTCCCTGTAATATTCATATTGTTTCTGCCGGGCTTCGATTTCGGCAGGCAGACCGATTTTTAGGTCAGAGCAGATGGCATCGAAGTTGTCAAGAACTTCTACAAGGCGCTTCTGAACTTCAAGCGACGGAATAGAAATGGGAAGCGATAAAATCAATGAAGAGTTCAAATCCCCTCGAGCCCCCTGCTTTCTGCTAATAAGTTCCTCATATTTGCTGCAAAGGCAATGAAAGACGTATCTATATAGTGCCATGCTATCATCAATTATCAAATTTAAGCAATGTTGGTTCGTAGTTGCTTTGATTTTGTTGATTGCACACCGTCCGGCAGTGGCACCTGAAATAGCAACTATAACACAGTTTTCAGGTATCCACTTTGTAGCTGTTTCAGACACTGCTTTTTCTGTGATATAACTATTGACTTCGGTAATCTCATTAAAGCGAACATCTTGCGTCCGAATCCAAGGAATCGTACCGTTCTCATAATATTCTGCATTGCCTTTTGCTGGTGTAGCTCCAGAACAACTTTTCTTTACAATATCACGAAGTTCAACAACAGGTACAGAACTATTATTGGTAGATAGTAGCTTGTCCCTATAATACGCATACTGTTTCTTCCGTGCAGTAAGCTCTGCGGTAAGCTCTGCGGTAAGCTCTGCGGTAAGCTCTGTGAAATTGTCCAGTATGCGGACAATTTCACGCTGCACCGGCAGGGGTGGGACGGGGACAGATACATTCTCAATGCTCGATATATGCACATGAGGTACACCACCGCCTTTTTTTGTTGAATATATGTAGTCCTGTATATTTGTCAGAAAATAATATATATATTTCGTTTGTATCCCAGGATTTCCCTGTATTGAAAACGCATCACAAACAAAGATAGGCTTTGTCCAATACTGAACATATCCAGCACCGGCTCCACTTCCCGCCACTGTAATCGTTTCACCATCTCTGTTATATTTATCACAGTAATATGCGGGTTCTCGCCCGCCAGAAACAACAGGTATTTCGCCCTCTACAATATCTTTCTTAGTTATCGAAGTGCCTCTTTTCATTTCTGACACCTCATTTAACGGCTTATGCTCAACACCATTTGGGCAAAGTTTCTGAATCAATTCTTCAAGCTTTGTCATCTTTTCACCTTCGTGAGACGCAAGCTGTTTTTCATTTCATCAGGCACTTTTTGGCGAATAACCTCGCCATCCAGATTTTCAAGCTTATCCCGCAATTCAAAAAGGCCAAGGCTTACAGCCATTTTCCTACACTGTTCTTCATAGTCCTCAAGATATAGCGGCGCTTTGTCTCTTTCCTCTCGTTCTTTCAACTTTGAAATATACACCTGCTGCTGATACATCGCTTTGAGTAAATTCGCAAATGACGAAACAAATTCTCCGGCTATTTCGGCGGCATTACCGTCAAATACCATCGAGATTTCGATTGCGTCATTTTTTAACTGCTCATATTTTGTGAGCAGAGTTTTCTGCTCATTCTGGTGCAAAGGATTAGCAACTGCAAGTACCATTTTTTCTAAATCAGCACAGTTTGTCAGCCACGAAAACACCAAGTCATTCGTGTGGTAAAAAGTAGAGTCATCTTTTAGCTGCAACTTATTTGCAGTATATAGTGAATATATCATATTAAATTCGAGATAACGAGACAATCTCCTGTCAAATAATTGTTGCTTATTGCTCAAGGAAATCTGTCGGTTTGTCTGGAATAGAGCAATTAGCGCAATGATTATGGAGATTACTGAAACGGAAATGCTGATTATTTCGGAATAGTTCATCCCTCAATCTCCCCAATAATCCGGTCGATTTCTTCCCGCAGCTTCTGCTCCCGTGCGACGATTTCCGCAATCTCTGCATTCAACTTCACAATGTCAATCTTTTCACGGGTGTCCTCCTGCTCCACATAGGTAGAAACAGAGAGATTATAATTGTTCTGTTTGCTGCCGACCTCGTCGTTCGGCACAAGGCGGGCAAAGTGCTGCTCGTCCTTGCGTTCTGCCACGGCGGATACGATGCGCTGAATATTTTCTTCGGACAGGCGGTTGTTCTTTGTGACCTTCACGAACTCCTTGGAGGCATCCACGAACAGAACGGCGTTGTCCGTCTTGTTCTTTTTCAGCAGCATAATGTCTACGGAGATTGTGACGTTTAAGAACAGATTGGAGGGAAGCTGAATGATGGCGTCCACAAAGTTGTTATCCACCAGATACTTGCGGATTTTCTGCTCGGCCCCGCCACGGTACATAATGCCGGGGAAGCAAACGATGGCCGCCGCACCGTTGGAAGCCAGCCACGAAAGACTGTGCATAATAAACGCCATATCGCCCTTAGAGGCAGGAGCCAGCACGCCGGCCGGCGAAAAACGGGGATCGTTGATGAGCAGCGGGTTCTTATCCCCCTCCCACGGCACAGAAAACGGCGGATTGGATACGATCAGCTCAAAGGGCTGGTCGTCCCAATGCTGCGGGCTGAGCAAAGTGTCCTCCCGGACAATGCTGAACTTATCGAACTCGATGTTATGCAGGAACATATTGATGCGGCAGAGGTTGTAAGTGGTCAGGTCGATCTCCTGACCGTAGAAGCCACGCTCGATATTGTCCTTGCCCAGCACTTTTTCCACCTTCAGCAGCAGAGAACCGGAACCGCAGGCTGGATCATAGACCTTGTTGATTTTCGTTTTGCCAATGGTGCCGAGGCGGGCCAGCAGCTCCGAAACATCGGCGGGAGTGAAATACTGACCGCCCTTTTTACCTGCGTTGGCGGCGTACATTCCCATCAGATATTCGTAGGCATCACCAAACAGGTCTGGATTGATGCCATCGGTGGAGAACAGCGGCATCTGCGCTACGCCGTTCAGCAGCTCTACCAGCACCTTGTTGCGCTTGGCAACAGTTTCGCCAATTGCCTTGCTGTTCACATCGAAATCGTCAAACAGACCTGCAAAATCATTCTCAGCGTCTCCGCTGGCGGCACTGCTTTCAATGTGGTTGAATACTCGCTCCATCGTCTCGTTCAGGTTGTCGTCCTTGTCCGCCCGGGCGAGGACATTGCAGAACAATTCGGAGGGCAAGATGAAAAAGCCCTTTTCCTGCACCAGCCCTTCTCGGGCAGGCTCCGCATCGGCGTCCGGCATTTTGGCGTAGTCAAAGTCCTTGTTCCCGGCGGCGTACTCGCCCTCGTTGATATAGGCGGTGAAGTTCTCCGAAATATAGCGGTAGAACATCGTGCCCAGCACATAAGATTTGAAGTCCCACTCTGCCACATGACCTGCGTGAACAAGGTCAGTGGCGATTTTATATATGCGGCGGAACAGCTCGTCCCGTTCCTGATCTTTCTTTATCTCTGCCATCTTTCTCACTCCTTCTGGGCGATCCACGCCGCTTCAATCTCATCAAAGGGGATGCTGTTTTCCTCGCAAAAAGCCTTGATCTTCTTCATTGCCGCGATGTTTGGCTTGGTTTTGGCGTTTTCCCAACGGTTTATCGTTCCAACGGATACATTCAGTGCTTTTGCGAAATCCTCCTGCGACAACAGGGCTTTCTTACGCATGACCCGTATTAACTCACTTAAAGGCGTCATCAAACAGTTCTCCTTTCAGAAGATTAACAGCATTATACTATAAACCTATCATTTTCTCAACACCGTTTGGAGAAAACCGAATACCAAAATACAGAGGCGCAGCCTTCGGATTAATCCGTCGGCTGTGCCTTTTTTGCATCTTTAAGAAAAATTCGAAAATACCTTTGCCAAAATCGCAGAAAAGTTCCCAGTTGGTTGGTAGAGAGAAAATTTCAAATTCTTTCGTTCAAATCCGAAAAATTTTCCAAGTTGATTAGTAAGGGGGTAAAAAATGACTCTTCTCGCTGCCTACCTATTGAGGGGATTCTTCTCTTGTGCCTTGAAAGAGGCGAATTTTTGAAAAAGTGCGGGAATTTCACGGGAAAATTCGGCAAAGAAAAAGTGAAAGGCGATAGAGGATCCCGGCGTAGTCCGCCGCTCTGTGTTTTTCCGCGTGCACCTTGAAAATTAAATAGCAGAAATTTTGGAGAAGAGAGTCACCACCCTGCCCATTTTAGGAACAAGTGAAGGAGGTTTTTCCAATGGTCATCAAAATCACACCGCAGCAGGCGAAAAGAGTCAACGCCCTGCTGCGGAAGCTGTGCGCCAACCGCCACGGCGGCAACTGCCTGCTGCTGGACGACGGCGAGCCCTGTGTCTGCGTCCAGAGCATCAGCAAGTATGGCATCTACTGCAACTACTTCAAGAATGCCGTGCTCCCAGTGGACGAAGGGCTGCACGCCGAGATAATGAAGCCGACCGGCGGCAAGCGCTGTGTGCTGTGCCGTCAGGCGTTTGCGTCGAGGGCGAAGAATCAGCGTTATTATCCGACCTGCGCCGCCAAGCAGAAACGGCTGAAGGCAGCCGAACGGCAGCGCCGAAAGCGGGCATCGGCGTCACGCTTTTAAGGTGCGGACAGCCCTGAAATACAAGGCTTTTTTGAACCCAAATCAACCCAAGCAATACAGAAACACCTTAACCTCAAAAATCCGCTTTGAAAAGCGTGACAAATTCAAGCGAGAGGAGGAATTCAATGAACCCATATTTCACAGTCAACGACTCCGAACATTTCACCTTTTACCGTATTCCAAAGCTGCTGTTCACAGATGAGATTTACCAAACTGTTTCCACCGATGCCAAGATGCTCTACGGCCTGCTGCTGGATCGGCTGTCCCTATCCGAGAAGAACGACTGGAAAGACGAGCACGGTCGGGTCTACCAATATTTCACCATCCATCAGGCGCAGGAGCTGCTGCATTTCGGACACGAAAAGGTCTGCCGCCTGTTTGCAGAGCTGGATGCAGCCGACCTTATCGAGCGCCGCCGTCAGGGGCAGGGCAAGGCCAACCGCATCTACTTAAAGGAGTTTACCCAAAAGTCCGATTATCGGAATTCCAGAAGTCCGGGAATCGGAAGGAAATAAGACTTAGAGAGTGATATTTACTACCCGAAAAAGAGAAAGAAGGTCAACAATGAATAACAAAAACACGGTGCCAATGAAACCGGCGCTCTTAAGAATTGAACAGCTGCGCCCGTTTGAAGGCCATCCCTACAAGGTACAGGACAACGAGGAGATGGCTGCTCTTTCAGAAAGTATCCGGGAGAATGGTGTTCTTTCCCCGTTGGTCGTCCGTTCCGTTGAAAGCAGCAATGAATACGAAGTCATCAGCGGACACCGCCGCCTGTATGCTGCCCGGAAGGCAGGTCTGACAGAAGTTCCCGTGCTGATTTGCACCCTTGACCGGGATGCCGCCGCCATTGCCTTGGTGGACAGCAATCTGCACCGAGAGCATATCCTGCCCAGTGAAAAGGCGTATGCTTACAAGTTGAAAATGAAAGCACTGTCCCATCAGGGAATCGCTTGTGGACAAGTTGGCCACAAGTCCCGGGATGATATTTCCGATACAGACAGCGGCAGGCAGGTTCAGCGCTATATTCGCCTGACCTACCTCATCCCGGAATTGCCGGAAAAGATGGACAAGGAGGAAATTGCGTTCTCTGTCGGCGTGGAGTTGCCCTATCTCGATGAATACAGCCAGCGGGATGTGCTGGAGCAATGTGAGATCAACGACTGCACGCCATCTTATTCGCAGGCATGGCGAATGCACAAGGCCGACCGTGAAGGGCTGCTGACGAAGGATGTGATCCAGTTCTTTATGAGCGAAGAAAAAGCAAATCAGCGGGAGACGGTGAAGGTCCCCGCATCCCGCCTGCGGGAGGTTCTTCCCAAAGGTTTGGATGCCGGAAAGACGGAGGATTTTATCATCAAGGCTTGCGAATATTATCGCAAATACCTCATCCGCCAGCGTGGGCGGGAGGAACGATAAGGAGTGATAGAAAATGAAGCGGCAAACGAATTGGATCGTCGGCGTATCCGACGGAAAAGTCCACGAATACAAAATTGGGGATGTGACCTATTTTGTTTCTGCAGAATTTGAGCGCAGCTCTCAAACCAATCTGCGTGACCGTGTACAAAGAACAGTGGTCAGCAATCTCATACCTTTGACGCCCGGTCAAGCATCCGATACAATGGCAGCGGAATATGTGTGTTCGGCTGCCGGGAAGGAGGACTTATGCAGTCGAAAAAGAAAAAAGAACAATTGGGATTAACAGCGCTGTACTGCCGCCTGTCCCGTGATGATTGAGCAGAAGGCGACAGTAACTCCGTAGCCAATCAAAAGCGTTTATTGCAGAAATACGCCAAAGAAAATAGCCTCGGTAATACCCGTTTCTATGTGGACGACGGTTATACCGGCACGAATTTCAACCGTCCATCTTTTCAGAAGATGATTGAGGATGTCGAAATGGGCTATGTGACAGCGGTCATCGTCAAGGATATATCCCGGCTTGGCAGAGATTATCTCGGTGTTGGATACTACACAGACACCTTCTTCCCGGAACACAATATCCGTTTCATTGCGGTGAATGACTGCGTAGACAGCGATGACGGCGAAAATGAGCTTGCCCCATTTCGAAATGTGATGAACGAGATTTACGCCCGGGACATCAGCCGCAAGGTGCGGTCTGCCCATCGTATCCGGGGCAATTCCGGCGAACCGCTGGGCCAGCCGCCCTACGGCTACAGGAAAGACCCGCTGAACAAAAAGCACTGGATTATTACCCGGAGGCCGCTCAGGTGGTGCGGGACATTTTTCGTATGTGTCTGGAGGGTAAGGGCAACGACACCATTGCCCGCATTTTACAGGAAAATGGGATTCTCAACTGCACGGCGTACTGGCACGAAAAAGGCATCGGCAGGGGCGGCAAAAAGACGCAGCCAAACCCTTACCGATGGAAAAACAGCACCATTCGTAAAATCCTGACCCAGCAGGAATACTGCGGCGATGTGATCAATTTCAAGACCTACTCCAAATCCTTCAAGAATAAGACTCGCATCGATAACCCGGAAGCAAACTGGATCATCTTCAAGGATGTTCACGAGCCGATTGTCGACCAGGACACCTTTGAGCAGGTACAAAAGAAGATCATCAAGCGGACAAAGCGCCGTGCGCCGAAATCGGAGAATGGCGAAAAGAGCATCTTTTCTGATCTGCTGTACTGCGCCGACTGCGATCACAAGCTGTGGTATCACGTCAACACCATCAATAAGAATATCTGCTTTTTCTCCTGCTCCAACTATGTAAAAGACTATCGTGGAAGTTGCCCGACCCGGCACTATGTACGGACGGACGCTATCGAGCAGGTGGTAAAACTGGAGCTACAACGAATGGCGCAATTTCTGCGGGACGACGAGCCAATGTTCGCCGACCTTCTGGAACGCAAGTCCAACCGGGAAATCGCAGAGGAAAAGAAGCACCTTGAGGGAGAGCTGCAAAAGGCACGGATGCGAACAGAAACCGTGTCCCGACTCTACAAAAAGGCCTTTGAAAAGAATGCGGAAGGGCTTCTTTCCGACGAGGGCTTCCTGCAAATTACCCACGAATACGATGTAGAGCAGCTTGCCTTGAAAGCGAAGATCCCACAGCTCCGGGAGCAAATTGCGGAGGCGGAACGGCAAGCGGCCAATAAGGACAAGTTTATCGCTGCCATCCGAAAGTTTATGCAGATGGACGAGCTGACCGCACCGCTGCTGCGGGAGCTTATTGACCATATCGAGGTGTACGAAACGCAGGGCGTCGGAAAAAGTAGAACACAGCGAATCGCAATTCACTACCGCTTTGTGGGGTACATCGACATCCCGGCAGCGCCTCTGACAAGCCATTATATCTCCGAAACAAGGCAGGGCGTGGCCGTGGAATATATCCCCGC
>ERZ780119.233-NODE-233-length-14532-cov-50.4477_pt1 | contig 14532 bp, 17 predicted proteins | sample MGYA00433083_ERZ780119 | MGnify/ENA primary metagenome ERZ780119 (study PRJEB29588, sample SAMEA2149557) | human gut metagenome | biome: human gut; feature: human-associated habitat; material: faeces | place: Denmark | collected 2008/2010 ... | reverse complement strand
AATATGGTATTGTCATTTTAGTAAACAAATAAACTTTCCCCAACAGAACCAACTCGGCTCCGGCCCTGCTCTATACAGATTGTATTATGAAAATATACAATGAGCGAATCATTAAAAATCTTTACAAATCGTATCGCCTATGGTATAATATAGCTATCAAAGGAAATGAGCGCTCACCTTTGAACAAAACCAAACAAAACTAATCTAAAACAAAAGGAGAACCTAACTATGGAAACAACCGCATTGATTGCAACCGCAACAACTCATGAAAGCAAAGTAAACCTTTTTCGCGCACTGACCAACGCAAGTCCGTTCAGTGAAGCAGTTAACAAAACCTTATCTGTGGTACAGATTATCGATCAGCCCGCGGTCAACGATCAGGGTGAGCCGGTCAACCGTTATTTCTTCTTGTGTGAAGATGGAGCCGCCTATATGTCTATGGCATTAGGCGTAGATAGCTGTGTTAAGGCTGTTCGCTCCATTTGGGGATCGGATTTTGCCGAGCCTTTGCAAATCGTCCCTTGCCAGGTCAAGACGAAAAACGGCCACACATATAAATTTACTGTACTGTAAATTTATTAAAGCTCAAAATTATAGCCCGGTGCAACCGGGCTATAATCATTTATAGGTGAAAGTATATGATAAAATTTATTCATACTAAACAGCGTAAAGCAGAACTTGCCGCCGCCATTCGTGGATATAATTATAAAATAAGGCGAGCCGCCGCGCTGAAAGCACATGGGGAATATGAAGGAGTTGTATTACCCAAATTATTAAACCCTGAAAAAGAATTTACAAAAATAACAACTTTAGAGGAATACAACGAATTATTAAACCGAATTCGCGAAACCGGGCGAGCGGTTCGACAGGAAAATTTTATAACATTAGGAAAATATAAAACCATAGAAACGCAAACCACGCGAATAATCAAAAAACAGCAAGAAAGAAGTATTCAATCGTTTATTCAAAATGAAACGCCTGCAAAAATGGAATTCAAGTCTGCGAAAGCGTTAAAACAATATATTTATGAATATCAAAAAGAAACCTTTGAATCGTTCAATGGAGCGCGTGCACAAACATTCAAAGAAAACGTTGCGATTGCGTTGATGGCGTTAAATTTTGACGATCTAATTAAAGAATGGGAGCATTTAACTTTGATTCAAGTTGATTCGGTTTGCCGGGCTTGGCCCGAAGCAGTAGAAGCGTTGTGGGCGGCATACGATTCCAAGGATCCACAACAAATTCAAGAAGCCTACGACCGGATGCGAACGGCAATCAACGGTGTAAAAGGCATTTTGAAATACACAAAGGAACAGTAAAATGAACGAGTATATTTCCGATTTTGAAACACAAAAAGACCCGGAAACTGGGGTCATGTCTGTATGGGCGTGGTCTATTGTTGAGGTTGATAACTTGTTGAATATTCAATACGGAAATAATATTGAAACTTGGTTTTTAGCAATTCAAGGACTTCCGAACGGTTCATTAATCGGATTTCATAACTTAAAATTTGATGGATCATATATATTAAGTTATCTTTTAGGTGTTGCAAAATGGCAGTACAATGACAACCCAAAAACAAGAAAAGCAAAAACCGTTGAATGTTTAATCAGTTCAATAGGCGTTCATTATAATTACAGAATAAATTTTACAAAAAGAAAGCATGTCAAAATATATGACACCTTGAAAATATTCAATATGAGTGTTTCGCAAATTGCTAAATCGTTCGGAATAAAAGAGCAAAAAGGGGCTATAGACTATGCAACCTTTCGCGGATATAACTACACCATGACCCCGGAAGAATTTAAATATATCACTGACGACGTAATTATTGTAGCCAAAGCAATTAAGCAATTCAGGAATGAGGGTCACGAGCGCAATACCATAGCTTCAAACGCTATGAGGTATTATAAGAAAAATAGTTACTATTCAAATTATGAATTTTTAACATACTTTCCGCACCTTGACGATAATTTGTACCACCTACTAAAGCGCGCCTATAAGGGCGGCTATTGCTATGTCAATCCAAAATTCAAAGGTAAGCCGGTAGGCCATGGCAGGGTATACGATGTCAACAGTTTGTATCCTTCGGTAATGAGTGATCCACGCAACAAATATCCAGTAGGAACCCCGGTATTCTTTGAGGGTAAATATAAAGACGATCCAATTTACCCGCTATATATACAGTTCATAACCGTACAGTTTGAATTGAAAAAAGGCAAAATTCCAACAATACAAATAAAGAACGATAAACGCTTCAACCCTCGCGAATATGTAACAACCACCGGTTGTTTAATGGTGAATCTATATTTAACTAATGTAGATTTAGAAATGTTTTACGAGTGTTATAATATAAAAGAAATTCAATATATAGGCGGGTATAAATTTATAGGACGATCAGGAATTTTTATTGACTATGTCAATCATTTCAAAGAAATGAAAATGCAGGCCACTATTGAAAAAAACGCAGGTAAAAGAAGTATTGCAAAATTGTTTCTTAATTCACTTTATGGAAAATTTGGTGCCAGTAATGATAAATTTGTGAAACGCCCATATATTAACGATAAAGGAATCCTTGCATATCAAACAGTTGAAACCCCGCGGCCTGCTAAAACAGTGTATGTACCTGTGGCCGCATTCGTGACAGCCTACGCCCGGCGGTTTATTCAAACTCTTTTCATAAAGAACGTTGACCGGTGTTGCTACTGTGATACAGATAGTTTACATTTATTAGGTGACGAGCCGCCAGCAGGCGTAAAAATTAGTGATACAGAATTCAATTGTATGGCACATGAAAGCAGTTTTTCAAGGGCTAAATTCTTAGGCGCAAAATTGTACATTGAAGAAGATAAGCAGGGCAACCTTGATGTAAAGGCCGCAGGACTTGGGCAAAATGAGGTAGTAAAAAATCAAATCACATTTGACAACTTCAATACCGAGCAAGAATATTTTGGAATTCTGAAAAGTAAAGCCGTGCAAGGTGGTGTAGAGTTAAGCGAATCCACATTCAAGATACGCGAGCGCGGAACACGATTTTAATAAACAGTGTAGATTATTTCAGCGAATTTGCCCAAATCTGTTTACAGATTTGGGCATTCGTGATATAATTAAGCCAAGAAATGAGGAAAGGAACAACTTAATTAAAAGGAGTAAAAATTATGAGCATTCAAAAAAGATGGGATCGTCAAACAGGATTTTCAATAGCCTATTTTGTTGATCTTAACAATCCAATTCTTATTTTTGATTCAGGTGCAAACGCGTTTGTAAAATATGGTGATTTGTTATTTGAAGATCAAAATATAGTTGATCTTGCCGAGGATATATTTGAAGAAGCTTTCAATCAAATATTGGGATTTGGTGGGAAGTTTTATGAAAAACTTAATTATAACCGTTTTTCGCTTTTAAGAGAAATTAAAGGATTCGGCGAAACAGTTTATAGCCTTAGCGATTTTAAGGAGGTGTAAAAAGTGATCCGGTTTCTAATTAAACAACAATTCGCTTGGGCTAACAAATGCTTTGACAGGGAGGGAGAAATAAAAAAGCCATTTGAGAGGTTTTTTGCTTCATTCATCAATCAGGTATTAAAAGGTCAAAAAGAAATAACGCTAAGAGCGCCAAATACCTTAACCGGGGTGAGATCCATTATTTACTTTTCAAAGGCTTTGGATTTGATACGCTATCTAATTGAAGTGCACGAAGAAAAAAATATTGTGGTTTTAACATTCAAAATGAACGCAAACGCAAAATCAGTTCACGCTGCAAGAAATGTAATAGCGAGGTATGAAAAATGACAAATTATGAAAAAATTAAAAACATGACGGTTGAAGAAATGGCAGAATTTCTTGAAAAATTAACAGATCGGTGTAATGCAAACAGGTGCAAAGATTGTCCTTTATGCAAGGGTATATTTTGTTGCACCACTGAAATTGGGTGTTGGCTTAATAGTGGGGTATGAAAATATGAAATGTATGAATTGTGCACATTACAAAATATGCAAGAGTTTGAATAATACAGGTATATTTGCTGAATTCCCTGAGGTTGATGATTGTTTTCTGTTTGAGCCAAACCCTGAACACGAAGTAAAAGAAGATGAGAAAAAAATGCAACCAGCAGTATCAACAGCATTACAAGCAATCCTTGCAGATCGAGGTTACAAGGTGCTTGAATTAAAAACTTTTTCCGGCGCCACATTTGTCGGCACCAATATTCAAATCAAATTCAACGAATTCCTTTTAACAAAATGCGTTTATTGCAATGACGAATTGTTTTCAACAATTCAAAATATATCGGAAGTGAGAATCTTATTTTTCAGCTAAAATAAAGAACCCGGGGATTGCTCCCCGGGTCTTTTTATTTGTACCTCTTGCAGGCAATATTATAATCGTATATGCAAATCCAGCCAGAGGGGATCCGCGCCCAAATATTTTTATTGCCTTTGTAAACCAATTCAAGAATGGTACATTTTGTGCCGCGTTTCAGGTAGGCAATATTATTTTTATCGTCACGATTCAAACAATGCTTTCTGCCGTCCGAAGTCAAATCTTTGATCTTTTTTCGGCCTGTGTTCGCGCCTGCACCCTTGTAAACACCGCGTACATAAGTCAATGTGATTGTCGATCCGATTTTTGGCTTGGGATAGTCAAAAATACCACCGCGCACTTTTGGGCGAAGCACACCAAGAACCCCTTTATATGTATGCTTTACTTTTTTGCACTTTGAACCGCGCGGCCAGTTTTGATCAAACGATTCAAACCACTTTGTATTTCCGTTTCCGGTAGCTACGGCAATATGCCCATAAGGGCCGATTTTTGCGCCCCATACAACAATATCACCCTTTAATGGTACAAAAGTAGGATTGTTTGCGATTTTTTCAAAATTTGCAACAAGGGGTTTTCTTTTTTCAAAGTTTGTATAATAGTCAACTGCATTTCCCCATGCTCCGGGTTTAATGCCGAAGCAGGAACTTAAGTAAACCTTAGCCAAATCCACGCACTGGGCACCGGACACATGGTCATAGTCAATTAGTTTACCTTTACATGAATTGTAAAACTGATCGAAGGTCATTCTGTGTACCCCTTTTCCTTTGTTTCATTCTTAACAATATCCCCGGCAATGGCCGCAGAAGTGAAGCTATTATTTTTCCACCAACTCCAAACTGTGGAAAACACTGTTAAAAGTGTGGAAAAAAACAAGTAAACTTCATCATCAGAAAATGGAAGCGGATTTTTGCCGACCATCGTTAAAACTGAATTAACAAGCGCAACAAAAGTTACGATTGTACGGATAATGGTATCTTTTGAAACATTTTTCATTTTATTTTATTCTCCAAATCTTGAATGCGGTGATCTGCTACCTGCTGGCGCAGTTCTTGAAGTGCAACGCGCTGTTGCAAATTGTTGTACTGTTCTTGTTTCTTTTCAAGCTGTTTAATTCTGTACAAAGTTTTTGAGTTTGCAAGCCACGCGGTGAGCGAAGTGCCCACCAGCGTGACCGCAGACGACAGAATTATAGTTAATTGTTCAACTGTAACTCTAATCACCCCTCGAAAACAATGCCGTCAATAACAAGCCCGTTAGCGTCCGATACTGTGAAAGCCCTGCTTCCGTCAAACGCAACCTTGATTGTGTTTGATCCCTCAGTGACTAGCATTGTAAAGGCTGAACCGCTTTTGAACCCATAGAAATATTGAATTCTTTCAACACCTGAAGCGCTGGAGTGATAGCGAACCCCGATTCTGGTTGAATGCTGAACGATATTTGAAACCATTTCAGCCGACCAAATTTGTACGCCGCCATCGGATCGGGTGTCAATCGTTCCGGTGGTTCGGTTCTGCGCGTCACATATTTTTCGTTGACAAGTAAGCGTGTTATCGGATTCAATATTTACACCTATATTGTGCTTTTCGTAGCCGTAAAGCTGGGAACCTCTTTGCAGTCGAATGCAGGGGGTTGTTGGCCATTCTTTCAGGGTGCCGGAACCGGCACCGGATAGAACCAGGGTTGTGTTAAGCATGTTGTAAGCGGTTTTCCTTGAGGAATAAATCAAGTCAACGTCGTTGCAAATTAATTTATTCACATTTACCGCGCGAATTGTATGTGGTAAATTCGCCTCATTGGTGTTTGAATTTGCAATTTCCAAATTATCGAGTGTAACACTGTTTGAGTTGTGAATAACCAAGCCCATCAATTTTGGCCTTGTGGTTGGCGGATCGTTGGAAGTGTACCGGCCGGAAATGTAAACATTGCCACCGTTTGCGATATTAAACCATCTATAGGATCCAGTTGTACCTTTTACGCGTATTTCTAATTCTTGGTGATAAATTGGGCAGGCCAACAAGTCCATGGCTTGAAAGATTTGATTGAACGGATTGCCTTTTGTGCCATCAGGTGACCGGTTCATGTGATATATTCCGCCGTTATCCGCGTCTTTGTCGACGTAAACAATATTGTTGAAACTGGAATATCCCACACCCTGCCCCTGCGTGGTAGTCTGTTTAATGGAGGACGGTGTGCCCTGCAACAATGAACCGCGCCAAATAGAAACCATTGAGTCCGTGGGGTTGACCGCAGTAATGCCCTGCGAATTGGCGTAGACATAAAATTTATCGTTTACAGTTATATCTTCAAATTCTCCAGACCAAAAACGCTGGTTATCCAAATACTGCGGAATTGTGAATTGCCGAATATAAACACCTGCCTTATCGTAAATACGAATTGTATTCGGTGAATAGGTCAGCATTACAAAAGCAGTTGCATTTGCCTTGACAACCTGCATTGTATAATCAAATCCCGGATTTGAAAGAGCAACCATATTTGACGCGGTGTTTGTTGCCGGGTTCCATTCGTACACATTCAGGCCTTGGGAAATGTACATTTGATCGTTAGTTTGATCGTAAGCAACGGAAGAAACAGCGCTTTCATTGTACCCAGCGGGGGCAGGGTATTTTTGAATTGTTGCAAGTGTTGTAGGGTTCAATTCAAAAATAGTCTTAGACGGTGCACCGTTCAATTCACTCGTAGCAATAAAAAGACTATTTCTTTTTGAATTGTAAACGATTGAATTAGCGTGCCCTAACCCCTCAATATCCCGCCGTGTCACCTGGGCGCCGTTTGAATAGTTGAAAACAACTACCGCCGCCGTGGTGGGGTGCAATTCAAGGGTGTGCCCCCGGGGCACAAAAGTGCAGGCATAATATTGATTGCCGCCTATGGTATATCGCGCTCCGCCTTGATTCACCGGGTAGCGGTCTGTTTCCTGTTCGGCGTTGGCGAGATTTTCCCCGCGATAAGACCAACCTAACAGCCACCTCTCAAAATCAATATAGGTTGAATGCGGTTGATTTTTGAACGTTACAAAATCTTTTTTCAGTTGGGCAATTTCTTTTCGGAATTCATCAAAATAGGGATCACAGATCACGGCAAGAATTTCTTTCAGTGTGCCGTCATCGTACCATTTTTGTAACTGTTCCGTAACCGTTTCCTTAATGTGTTTATCAAGGTTTTCAAGTAAATCAATTACATAATTTATCAACTCATCGTAACTGTTTACTTTTTCAATTACTTCATTCATCTTTTTCAAAACACCATAGAGCAATTCCTCAAAAGATAACGAATCATCGTAGACTTGCGGCAGAATTCGGTTGCAATAAAACCGCCGAAGCACCGCGATCGGGTCAACGTTTGGCTTTGGATAATTCATATATTTTCTCCTTAATACCATAGTGGCATGAATAGGTCTTTATATTCGTCAAGCAATTCCGAATAAAGGCCGTTTACTTCATTTTTGAATTGCCGGAATACTTCCCCGGCGGGCATGGTTAAACCGGTTATTGTTTCGATTTGATTTGTTTTGGTTGTTGTGTCATTGGTGTTTGTGTTTGATCCTTTATCCGTGGCCTTATTGGAAGCGGTGTCAAGATTTGCTCTGTCCGCGTACTCAATGGAATCGAAATCTTTTGCTTTCATCATATTGCCGGGAAGATCGCTTGCCGCCCCACGCATGGTTGAATTTGAATCGTTTTGATTTGAGAAAGAACCGGTTGATTTGCTTTTGCCTGTGGCGTTTGAATCTGTTTTGCGATTAAACTTTTGATTTGCAACAGCCAAATCCGTGGTCATCTGTGCAAATCCATCAAAGGCTTTCGCGTAGCCGGGCATGACTTCCATTGATTTAGCTTGCAATTTTACTTTCCAAAGGTTGTAAGTTTCAAAAGCAAACTCATCTGTTAAATAATGAAAAATAAAAAGTGTTTCAAAGTATCGCTTGAAATCTTCTATTTTCTGCGGGGTTGGGTACGAAAAATCAAAAATATTTTTTCGCGCAGATTCAACGCGGGTATTCAACGGTTTATTTCTGTTTTCGCATAAATTGTTTACAACAACTTCTAAACTGGTTGTATAGCGTGCCATTACTTCACCCCCTGCGGTTCATCGTCAGGATTTGCGCCATCATCAAAGGCGGGTTTATCCTTTTCAATAATTTCACTTTTTACCCTCGGTTTTACAGATACATCAAGACCGAACCGTTCATTGATCTGCTTGCAAGCGTTTTTTCGTTCATATAACATTGTTTCCAAGTTAATTGAAACAAATTGATTATTCGCGTTAACTTCATCTGTGATAAGGCGTTCTGCTTTTTCATTTTGCACATTGTTAACACCAAGAAACGAAAGAAATTCAGCTTTGTAACTTTCAAGCAAAGTGTATAAATCTTTAGCCACCAACGGCGCGCCGGTGTTTACACTTCCAAAACAATCGTTGAAATCATTGTCTTTGTCAATGAATATATAACCCTGTGAGCCGTCGTATTTTGAAAATAGATTTGCAAGGGCTAATTTTTGATTTGCCGTACCTTTTAGAATTACAGGCGTTTTCTGGGCATTTACATTGATATCAATAATTTGTTGCGTTTTAGCAATTTTGTCAACAAAATAGTTTATATAGAAAAGTGTTGGGGTCCACATCGGATTGTTTTTAATTAAAACAAATTCGTCTGCGTTGTATTCATGATTGAAGTTAATGCCGTAGCCGTTGATTTTGACCGGGTAGCCGTACAAATTCAAAACAGATTGATCTGCCGCGCGTAGTCCTAAAAAACCCCTGTCGCGATCATTACAGAATGCGGCCTTTCCGTCTTGGATCAATGCGAATTCTAAAAAGTCCGCGTCCACCGTGTCCGGCAGGTTTTCCCATTCAAAAACTGTGGCGGCAACGTTCATAAAATAGCATTGATATATTTGATTTAACTGTGTTGCGGTTAAGATTGAATTGAATTGGCCCGCGAAAGTTCCATTGGTGGCTGGGCTGTGATAAAGTGCAAAGGGTTTTGTATTTGTAGGATTTTCCATTAGAACGTCTCCCTATTATTTAATGCATAGTTGCCAAAACTATCAAAACTGTTGTTTACATAATGCCAAATCGTTACGCCTGAATTGAATATTGATCGAATTAAAGCGGCTTCCGGTGCTGGTGCGTTCACTTTAAGGTTGCAATCAATCGTCTTTATATAATTCCAATATTTACGTGTGTGTTTCCATTTGGAAATAGGGTGCCATTCATTAATAGCGTATCCATACAAATCGAGAAAGTCATCAATCGGCCCACATTCATCAGGCAAGGGCGAGCAATCCACCAATCTAAATTTACAATTTTCGCTTGAAATAGAATTGGTGTCGCTTTGGTTTCCCTTAGTTGCCACCTTGGAATCAAAAGCTGAAACAACGTTCCCCGCTGTGTTTACAAGACCAGCTAAACCTGAAGCCATACCGGCTACATTCCCAGTTGCCGCACCTGTAACGAAACCGGCAACGTTTCCGATAGCACCCGCAACCGCATTCATTCGGTTAAGCGAACCTTGCACCCCGCCATTCTCGTTGTAGCCAATTTGCATTTCAAACGAATATGGAACATCAAAAACCGATTCGGCAGGTTTTGAATAGTTTTTCAACTTTAACTTAAAGCCGTTGGAACCAATAGGCCGCATTTCGGCGGCCATTTTAATTGAATTCCCCTTAATGAACTCAGGTCGCAAAGGTTGGCTAAAACCGTTATAATTATAAACAATATAAACTCGACACATTGAAGTAAGCATTTTTTTGTTTCGCGGGGAATACCCGCACGCTAATGTGTTTCCGGCAATTTCTGCTTCTGTATTTAAAGTCATGGTAACATTTTCCTTGCAATAGTTTATTTCAACACCATTAACAGTGATAGGTACAAGCCAATCAGTGTTTTTTAACTTTGAATAAACCCAATAAGGAACGCAACGAAATCCTATAATATCCTGCCGCCGATCCGTTGTGCCTGCGTATGCGTCTATTATTTTTTGAATCACATTGTGATCATAAATAAATCCCGCGTATTGCCCCGTTATTGAATCCAACTTACCGTAACCACCATAAACCCAACCGGTTTCACCCGCTCCGGGTGGCCTTGACACGCTCAAAATCGACCAATAAGGAACCCATGAATCACCACCTGAAAAAATTTCAATTTCCTTTTCGTAGTCGGCAGGTGCTCCCACCGGTTCAGGTTGCAACCATCGGCCAACGGTGTCCTCGTTAACTTTTACATGTCCTCTGGCTATCATTGATTTGTAATAAGTGATATTGAATTGATAGGTTTGCCAGTAATCGGTTGTAATATAAATCATTGCAATGTCTTGCGCGATATATTCAACACGATCGATGAAAGCATAATACCATTTTTTATTTCCCTGACGATTTACAAAATCGCGGTTTTGATAGCGGCAATAATTGAACGCTTCAAAGCGTGCAAAGTTTCCCTCTATCCTGAACGCTTGATCTTTTTTGATATAGTTAAACTTTGTTGCGCTAACTCCTTTTGCCGCCAAACCATCAAAGGCGGCGACTTGCGCCGCCGCCGTTGGGAAATCAACAATGGCATGGCATTCTTCGGGTTTCCCCCATGGGACTGTAAACAGATCCAATCTTGTTGTTGGTTGTGTTATTGCCATTGTTTTACTCCTTTTATGTTTTTGCAGTCACTCGAATGCTGAACACATATCTGCCGATGATATTTGCCTTATTATCATATACAAATAAACAATAAGTGCAAATAAGCGGCAGATCAAGAAATCCAGCGATTCCGTGAAGATAAGTTGATCTAACTGTTACCTTGAATTGATCCTTGTTTTCACCAGTTATAGACACATCTAAATCGTAAAAACCGCGACTTTTCCACTCATTGTCGCTAATTTGTGAAAGTGCGGAATACCCAAGCGGTTCAAAGGTGCCCGATTCAACGTTGTCGTATGCAATATCAACAAGTTGTAACAATCCATTTACATTTTCTGCCGTTCCGTATGTTTCGGACGAGAAAACCGGAACTGTTCTTGTATCGCTTGCTTCTGTTTCGGCGGTGGTTTCAATAAAGTTTACGCCATAATCACCGGCGACAGGGCAATCAAATTCAAGTGATCCGTCATGGTTGAATTTTTTGTATTCCAACATGACAGTTAAATCGTAAAATTTACAACAACCGCAACAGGCGTTGCTACTCCATCTGCAATAATGCTACAAAGCACGGTTGCCGTATGCGTGGCGTCTGCGGTCGAATGCCCTGTAAACGTGATTGTTTTTCCGGTGGGGTCAAAGGTGAGCGTCACATAGTCAGCCAATGTTTCAGCAGTGATTTTATCCTTAGCTGCACTTTCCAGTACCTGCTCAAATTCAAGGTGCATTGAATTCATCTTGTAATCGGCGGGGGTCGTTGCATAATCAACCGTCTGTGTTGCGTCCGCCGCTTTCAGATCCACAAAATTTCCACCGCTTGGATTATGAAAATCGGTGATTGTCAAATCCTGCAAAGCGTCAGCTTTCGGAACTTCAAACACCATTGCATTGGCAAAGGGACAAATACCGTAAATCTGCCACACATGGAAGAAATACTGCCAGGTCAGGGAAGACCCGATAAAATCCTCGGCCGCAGTTTCGGTGTTGTCGTAAACCTGGAACAAGGCTTCATCGCAGATCACAAAACCAATATCGGACAGGGTTTTCCCGGTGCGCTTTCTGTTTTCCAAATCGTAATTATCATAGTCGAAAGAATCAACTACAATAAGGTTATTACGAAAATCCGATTCCGCCATATTGAACGCCATTGCAAGAACCTTAACCCCCAATTTGTTAATCAAATCGGAGCGAATAATAATTACAATTCGGTCAGCTTCTGACCATGTTTCCACAGGGTCACCGACTGCGCCGGGCTGGTTGATATAGTTGTTATAGGCGGTTGATGGAAAGGTCATATTCATGGCAGTTTCGCGAATAGTCGCTACCATGTCTTCCGCTTCGTCTTTTGTGGCAGGCATTGCCATTTTGCGGCCAATAACAATATTGTTTGCGTAGGCGTCAACAATCGCCTGCTTGAACAAATTGAATTCGCGAATCTCATTGCCGGAGAAAACAGAGTTGATTTTTGCAGATACGAAACGGTTAAATTTTTCGTAAGATACAAAAGCACCCATCAATTCCTCGCGGTTGATAGACAGCGGGAACACATCCTGCCGGTTTCTGCTATAATAGGCTACCTTGGTGTCACCCTTGTACAGCTTCAAAATACCGGACAGATTCTCACCTTTGTAGCCCATGGGGTTGACAGGGTTTTCATAGATTTGCTGAATATCGGTGCCCAACGGATAAGGGCGGCCTTTCTTCAGCCGCGCAAGTCGGTTGGTATAGCGCTTTACTTCCACTGCTGTGAACATAATTCTGTCGACAAGAACAGAAATAAATTCATTTGTGTGTGTCTTGTAATTCAAGATCGGGTTTGCGAATTTGCTAATCTCGTCACCCTCGGCAAGAGCAGGAATATCGGCCTGCGCGTTTTCACTCATCATAGAACGAACGGCATTCAGCGTTTTTTGCGCTCTTGCGGCTTCGGTCATTTTCTTATTAGAACTCATCGAAAAAATCTTCCTCCTTTAACTCCTCAATCACTTCATCAGGTGTTTTTTCATCGTTGGCAGACGGGTCACTATTGGGCTTTTCAACTTCAAGTTTTTCTCCCACCTTCATCATCAGGTTACCGTTGATCTCACGAATGCGGTTGTTGTCCTCTACAAGTTTGGCATTATCAGCGGTCAGTCGTTCAATCTCGCTTGCATAATCAACAAATGTATCCGTGATTGTTGCAAGATCGGGGCCGATCTCGGTTACATCTTCCGCTTTTGCGACACGGTCAACAATTTCTTTAATTTGCTCGACAGATAAACTCATTTTGTTTTACTCCTTTCATAGTCTATTATATAATATTTTCTCTACTTCACTTTTAATTTGTAAACTTTCAAAAAACAATCGTCCCGCCACTGCAAAGGACTTAATCTTCTTTAATTCGGCTCCTGCGTGCGGCCTGTTGTTTTCTGCTATTTTGTTTACAGTCAATGGATTTGTCTTAGGGTCGCCTGCGCGGCAGGCGTATAATGCTTGCGAACTGGAAGCAAAGAAAAAATATATTATATTGTTATTTGTTTTAATATTAAAAAGTTGAATTGAATCTTTAGGCTTTCGTTCGATTTGTGAATAATCATCATTTAAGAATGATTCATTGTTTGCGTACTCATTGTATTCAGGTAGATATTTGGTCGCTAATTTGTTTTGCGGTGTTGTAGCTTTGGCGAATGCTAATTCATTTGTAGTTGATAGCATTTCCGCATATATTAAATCGTTTTTGAATAATGAATTATAATGAAATTTTATTCCGAATGCTAAACAGTAAGGGTTTACCATTGACAAGGCGTTTGCCAGCATGAATACCTTGCCATCTTGGCGTGTTCGGAATATTGTTTCTTGCAAATCGGTGAACACTCTTAATTCATTTGGTAAGTATCTGCGGAATGATGAGTTATTGTCGATTATAAATTCATCGTATACAATTGTTGTTACCGATGAAAAATCATCGGATCCTTTAAGAATGTCGGCGTTTGTCAGGGCGATAAATCGCCCTGCCTGCTCGCCGTCTATGTAGGCGGTTTTGCCTTTGATCTCGAATTTGTGCTCGGGGTAATTATTTTTATGCTTTGTGAAAAAACCGTCTGTAGCTTCCTTGATTTCTGTTTTGTAACGCCGAAGCCATACAAATTGTTTTTTACTTTTTAAATACTGTTCGATCACATATTTTTTTAGCTGATATGTTTTGCCTATTCCTCGGCCACCTATTAAAATATTTAGATAGCGATTGTAAGATAAACACTTTCTTAAACTATAATATTTCATAATCGGTCGGCGGAGAAATCGCACCCCGGATCCACCCGGTGCAGTTCGGCGGCCGACTCCTCGCCGGTGGCACCCCCACCTTCACTAATGCGTTTTATTCCCCGCCGCCTTAAAAAGAATAGATGAAAGGTTTATATACCTTTCATCTATAATGATAGCAGATAAAAATTGAATTGTCAAGGATTTTAGCAATCACTTTCTGTATATTTTCATAATACAATCTGTATAGAGCAGGGCCGGAGCCGAGTTGGTTCTGTTGGGGAAAGTTTATTTGTTTACTAAAATGACAATACCATATT
>ERZ780119.216-NODE-216-length-15095-cov-5.1135_pt1 | contig 15095 bp, 17 predicted proteins | sample MGYA00433083_ERZ780119 | MGnify/ENA primary metagenome ERZ780119 (study PRJEB29588, sample SAMEA2149557) | human gut metagenome | biome: human gut; feature: human-associated habitat; material: faeces | place: Denmark | collected 2008/2010 ... | reverse complement strand
GCTGACGGAGGAACACCGCCCCATCGGAAAATGGGGCAGACTTCACAGGGCATATTTACAGCAATATCGCCCTGTTTCGTTCTCTGCCCTTGTTTTGTCTGGTAAGCTCCACACTTATCTGGCTGACCTGAACGAGCAGGCAACAGCAAGATGCAGCCTTATCATCGAACAGATGATGAAAGCCGAGGGCGTGACCGAAGCCATGAAAGCAGCCAATCAACTCTTATGGGTGCAGTCCATGAACTCCATCCGTGACCGGGCAGAGGAAATTATCAAGCATGAATTGATTTATTGCGATGATGCAGAAAGGAGGGCGTGATTATGATTCTGGAAGCTATTTTCAACGGTCAGATTTATCCGGCTGAAACGGTAGTCCCGAAGTGCAAAAAGTTCCGTGATGCTGGAGAAGCCGTTGCAAATATCATGGCCTACTTTGAGCAGAAGTTGAGCAAAGAGGACTATGACAAGTTGGAAAAGCTCAATGACCACTTGGCAGACAGGCAATGCTTGCAGACCGAGGAACACTTCAAATTCGGTTTCGCAATGGGCGTTCTGCTGATGAAAGAAATCTATGAACACCCGGACTTCCAGAAGATGGGATAGAGGTGAGCCATGCGTCTGATAAAGCTACTACATAAACTGCTGGCACTGCCCATCATTGTGGCAGTTACCCTGATACAATGGGTCGGCATCTTCCTCACGCAGTTTTCGACCATCGTATTCAACCTGCTTGCCGGGCTGATATTCCTGATCGCAGTTGCTGGATTCATGCTCGGTATCGGCACAGGAACCGAAGCAATCCAAATGATGATGGTCGCATTTGTTATCTTTGTCATCCCCCATTTTGCCGAATGGCTGCTTACCAGAATTGCCGCTGCCAATTACAGACTGCGTGAATTTATCAAGTCCTGACCTGAAAATTTCATATCATCAACAAAGCGACAGGTATTTCCTTATGAAGTCCCTGTCGCTATTATTTTTTCCAAAATTTAAGGAGGAACACACCAATGACAATGTCCATGAACGAAAAACAAGCCCTGTACGCCTTTGGATGCCCGAACCGGGAAGCAACTGTTGAACGGCTTCGCTATGTGGCTGCCCTTGCGCCTGACCTTGAGACCAAGAAGCTGTTCTACACGCTGGCAGTCAAGCTGAGTGATGAGGACTGTGACCGATGGTATCGCTGCTTCCTCAACAGCGTACGCCGGGAAGTGATCCGTTCCCGCCAGCAGAGTTCCCCTGGGAGCTATTCTATCCCGATTGTGGAGGGATTATGTGAGTAAACTGACAAAGTATGAAAAGGAAACCATCATACTTTTCAGCGAGGGCGAGGATATCGCCCACATCCAGACCTACAACGCCGGATTGAGAAACAGACTGGCGGCATTCTCCAAGAAGTACCCTGGCCTCTGCCGACTGGAAAAGACCTATGCGCAGGGCGGCGTGTCCTATGTCCTGGACAAGTCCCGACTGTCCATCCGTCTGCAACCACCGTACAGCGAGGAACGCAGGCGAAAGGCAAGCGAGAACGCCAAGAAAAACGGTTTCAACAGCCAGATGGACTAATGTAGCGTTTAAGGTTGATATGCGGTCAAAATGTCGGGTCTGCATCCGATGTTTTGACCGCAACAATACATAGAAGCGCTACCAAGCCTGTATATCTTCGATGACAAAAATTATATTACAGGGGCAAAAGACGCATTACGCATAGTACGCAAACAGCGGATTTCCAAATGCAAAAAAACATTCGCGTTCATAAATAGATAATTTGCGAATCGGATGGAAATCTTCATAAATATGTGCTACAATATTTTTATATGTCACAAGATACGGAGGGTTTCCCAATATGCGCATCAGCTACAATAAACTCTGGAAGATGCTTATTGACAAAAATATGAAAAAGAGTGATTTGAGAGAAAAAGCCGGCATCAGTTCTGCCTCCCTTGCAAAGCTCGGCAAAGGAGACAACATAACCACGGATGTTCTACTTCGTATCTGCAAGGTAATGGATTGCCGGATTGAAGACATTCTTGAAACGGTTCGTGACTAACCAACGCCAAAGAATTTGATTAGGAGGTTTTGACATGACCATATTGGGCAAGAAACAGATGTCGGAAGAAGACATCAAATTGAATTATATTACTCCGGTCATTCTTGATGGATGGAAGGGTCACGTTACGATGGAGACCAAGATCACGGATGGTAGAATCAACATTAGTGGCAATATCGTTGCTCGTAGTAAGCCTAAGTTTGCCGACTATATGCTTTACCTCAATGACGGGAAGCCCATCGCTGTAGTCGAAGCAAAGGATAATAATCATTCTGTATCTCACGGCTTGCAGCAGGCAATGACTTATGCGCAGATGATGGATCTCCCATTTGCATATTCCTCAAACGGAGATGCTTTCTATGAGCATGACTTCTTGACCGGACAAGAGCAGCAAATTGCATTGGAGCAATTTCCAACTCAAGAGATGCTTGTGGAGAGATATTACGCTGAGCTGCACAGCGGCAAGGGCATTTCCGATATGGAAAAGAAAATTGTCTCGCAGCCGTACTATTCTTCTCAAAGCACGTACCCTCCACGATACTATCAGCGAAACGCAGTAAACAGAACCGTTGAAGCAATCGCCAGAGGACAGCAAAGATTGTTGCTCGTTATGGCTACCGGCACAGGCAAAACATACACCGCTTTTCAAATTGTCTACCGCCTGCTCCGTTCTGACCTTAAAAAGAGAATCCTGTATTTGGCTGACAGAAATATTCTTGTTGACCAGAGTATTTTGCAGGACTTTGCACCACTTGAAAAAACCATTTACAAAGTGGATTTCTCCGACAAGGAATGTTTGAGCAAGATCGCATCCCACGAAATAAATTTCGCTCTCTATCATCAGATGGTCGGACAGAATGACGAGGAGCACTTTAGACAAATTCCCGCAGAATACTTCGACCTCATTATTGTAGACGAGTGTCATCGAGGAAGTGCCAAGGAAGACAGCAACTGGAGAAAGGTTCTGGAGTATTTTTCTTCTGCAACCCAAATCGGTATGACCGCTACTCCAAAGGAGAGCGAAAAGGTATCGAATATAGATTACTTTGGAGAGCCTGTCTATACTTACAGCTTAAAGCAAGGCATCGAAGACGGCTTCCTTGCTCCGTTCAAGGTTATCAACATCACGACCAACATCGGTGACGGATGGAGACCGTACAAAGGTCAAACCGACATCTATGGCAACGAGATTGAAGACCGCATCTACAACAACAGGGACTACGACTACAGCATCATTCTCCAAGACCGTATTGACGAGGTTGCAAGGGAGATCACTGAATATCTGAAAAACACCGACAGAATGCAGAAAACCATCGTGTTCTGTGCTTCCGAAGATCATGCCGAGCGCATGAGAATTGCCCTTATCAACCATAACGCTGACATGGTTAAGGAGAATCCAGACTACTGTGTAAGAATCACCGGTTCCGATGTTTATGGCAAGTCCAAACTTGACTATTTCATCTCCGTGTCCAGCCCTTATCCCGTTATCGCTACGACATCCGAGCTGCTTTCCACTGGAGCAGACTGCAAAATGACAAAACTGATTGTCCTGGATAAGACAGTTGAGAGTATGACCACCTTTAAGCAGATCATCGGTCGTGGAACCCGTATCAGAGAAAAGGATGGCAAGACGCATTTTGTCGTTATGGACTTTAGAAACGTGACAAGGCTCTTTACCGACCCCGATTGGGACGGCCCGATTGAACAGGACGAAGGTTTCCAACATGGTGGTGGAGGAAACAAGCCGAAAGGCGGCGTTCATGGTGGCGGAGGAAAAGAACCACCCGTTGACCCTATTGAAACTCCTATCGTTGATAAAGATGGATGCAGGGTGAAGATCATCAACAAAACCGTTTCTGTCTATGACGCCAACGGCAAGTTGCTTCGACAGGAAGATATCATTGATTACACGAGAACCAACATCAAGGGCGAGTATGCCTCTCTGTCTGACTTTATCCACAAGTGGAAGGCATCGGACAAGAAGAAAACGATTGAACAGTCCTTTATGGCAATGGGCATTGATTTGAAAGCGTTGAAAGCAGATCAGGGAATGTCTGATGTTGATGATTTTGATTTCATCTGCTATGTGGCATACGGTAAGAAGCCGCTGACAAGAAAAGAGCGAGCGAACAACGTAAAAAAGAAAGACTTCTTCAGCAAGTATTCTGCCGAAGCACAGGCAGTCCTCTCCATTCTCTTGGACAAGTATATGAACCAAGGTATTACCGAGGTCGAGGACATCAAGGTTCTTTCTCTTGCGGATTTTGCCGAATTTGGAAAGCCTGCAAAGATTGTAAAGTTGTTCGGCGGCAAGGCGCAGTATGAAGCTGCTATTAAGGAACTTGAAGCGAACATCTACGAATTAGAGGTAAGTTAATTATGGCGATGCAGTCAGGTTTTATAAAAAGAATCCGTGATATTATGCGCATGGACGCAGGTATCAACGGCGATGCTCAGCGAATTGAGCAGATGGTATGGATGCTTTTCTTGAAAGTATACGACGCCAAAGAAGATGACTGGGAACTGAATGAGGATGACTACGAATCCATCATTCCCGAAGACCTCAGATGGAGAAATTGGGCAAAGGCAGACAGCAACGGTCACGCTATGACCGGAGATAAGCTGCTGAATTTCGTCAACAACACCTTGTTCCCGGTGCTGAAAGGCAATGACGTAAAAGAAGGAGACACAGTTATCTATGAGGGTATCAAGGTTACCCCTGATACTCCGATTAAGAAAGCAATCGTGAAATCGACCTTTGAAGACGCCAACAACTATATGAAAGACGGCGTATATCTCCGTCAGGTCATTGATGTGATTGATGAAATCGAATTTGATGACGTAAAAGAAAGCCATGCTTTCGGCTTTGTTTATGAAGAAATCCTGAGAGAGTTGCAGTCTGCCGGTTCCTCTGGTGAGTTTTACACGCCGAGAGCAGTCACCGAGTTCATGGCGCTGATGATCAAGCCGAAACTGGGAGAAAAGATGGCTGACTTCGCTTGCGGTACGGGTGGCTTTATTACTTCCTGGCTTGGACAGTTATCCAAGCAGGTAACCGATACTTCTGCTCAAAAGCAGCTTGATGACAGCATTTACGGAATCGAGAAAAAGCCGTTTCCGTATCTGCTCTGCGTGACCAATATGCTGCTGCATGACATTGAAGTTCCGAACATCTATCACATGAACTCGTTGAAGCATAATCTGCTGGACTATACGGACGCGGATAAGTTCGACGTTATCTTGATGAACCCGCCTTATGGCGGACATGAGGACAAGTCCATTCAGGGCTTCTTCCCCGATGATTTGGCAAGCTCAGAGACTGCCGATCTGTTTATGTCGGTTATCCTGTACCGTTTGAAGAAAAACGGCAGAGCTGCTGTTATCGTGCCGGATGGTTTCTTGTTCGGTCTGGACAATGCGAAGGTAAACATCAAGAAAAAGCTCATTGGCGAGTTTAATTTGCACACCGTTGTCAGACTGCCCGGCTCTGTGTTCAGCCCCTATACTTCCATTACCACCAATCTGTTGTTCTTCGATAACACAAAGCCGACAACGGAAACATGGTTCTACAGAGTGGATATTCCTTCTGACAGAAAGCACTTTTCCAAGACCAAGCCGATGGAGTTGAAGCACTTCGAGGATTGTATCACTTGGTGGAACAACAGAGAGGTCATTCCTGACGGCGAATACTTTAAGGCGCAGAAGTTTACTGCTGATTATCTTCTCAAGGAGCAAGGATGCAACATTGACCTTTGCGGTTATCCTCATGAGGAAGAAGAAGTTCTCGATCCGCTTGACACGATCAGAGAGTATCAGGAACGAAGAACCGCCCTCAATGCCGAAATTGATAAAGTTCTTGCAGAGCTGGAAGCATTGCTGCCGGGAGGTGTGAAAGAATGACCCCCGAACAGTTAAAGGCAAGTATTCTGAAGTACGCTATGCAAGGCAAGCTCGTAGAACAAAAGCCAGAGGATGGTACAGGCGAGGATCTTTTTTGCAAAATGCAACAAGTCTCGAAACCGAACAAAAACGTGACACCTATAGTGGAGGAAGAAATTCCTTTCGATATTCCATCTTCTTGGAAATGGTGTAAATTTGGAGAATTGGTGGATTGCTCAATGGGCAAAACTCCACCAAGAGCTGAACCCGTTTGGTGGCAGAATGATATTCATTGGGTTTCAATCTCTGATATGAAAGATTATGGCCATATCAGTTACACAAAAGAAATGGTATCTCAAAAAGCACTGGAAGAAAAATTTGGAGGTATCTCAACTAAAGGAACCTTGCTTATGAGCTTTAAACTCACAGTTGGAAGAACTTCCATATTGGATATTGATGCTGTTCATAACGAGGCGATAATCTCGATTTATCCATATGTAGATACTGAGAATTATTTTAGAGACTATTTGTTCTACATTCTCCCGATTGTCACCCAATGGGGAGATAGTAAAAATGCTATTAAGGGAAAAACCTTGAATAGTAAAAGCATCGCCAACTTGATGATTCCATTGGCACCGTTAAACGAGCTACAGCGCATCGTTGCCAAGATAGAAGAACTTCTTCCATATGTTGACCGTTATGCCGCAGCTTATGAAAAGTTGGAACAGTTTAACGCCAAATTCCCGGAGGATATGAAGAAGTCCATTCTTCAATATGCCATCCAAGGTAAGCTCGTGGAGCAAAGAACGGAAGAAGGAACAGGCGAGGAACTGTATCAGCAGATCCAGACAGAAAAACAGCGGCTGATCAAAGAAGGCAAGATAAAAAAAGAAAAACCTCTGCCTGGAATTGCAGAGGACGAAACTCCGTTTGACATTCCTGAGAGCTGGAAGTGGTGCAGACTTTCGGATGTTATTGATGTCCGTGATGGTACACACGATAGTCCGAAATATGTTCCAGTAGGCATCCCATTGGTAACAAGTAAGAACTTAGTTAATGGCGCTATTGACTATAGCAATGTGAAATACATCACCCTAGAAGATGCTGATAAAATAAATGCAAGGTCTATGGTTGATGATAACGATATTCTTTTTGCTATGATTGGATCAATAGGAAATCCTGTTTTGGTGAAGAAGGATAGAGAATTCTGTATTAAAAATATGGCGTTGTTCAAGAGATTTTCCAATACGGAAATTTCGATGCGGTATGCATATTGGTTCTTGTTCTATGCTCAGTACAAACTAAAAAAAGAAGCGTCGGGCGGTGTTCAATCGTTTATATCGCTATCCAGATTTAGAGAATATTTGATTCCACTCCCTCCTGTTGCTGAGCAAAATCGCATCGTCGCCAAACTGGAAGAAATCCTGCCGTTGTGTGAACGGTTGAAATAATAGAAATAGCTTTTTCAAAACATAGAAAGGAGAAGCGAAATGGTAGAGGAAAAAGTGACAGAAGCCATAATAGACGTTGGTAAAAATGTTGCCGAGGATATTGTTCGCCCGACATCAAAGAGTATTGGTGAGAACCTTGGACTGCTTGTAGATGGAGTAATGGGGTGGCTTGGTTATTGGGGGCAGAAACAGGAGATTAAGCGTGAGGCATATCTCGCAGATTATAAGAAAAAGATTGCTGAAAAAGTAGCTGGTATTCCAGAAGAAAAGCTTAATGAGCCCAAAATTAGAATCGTAGGCCCAGCAATTGAAGCGAGCAAGTTCTATATCGAGGAAGCAGAATTCAGAGAATTATTTGCTGAACTGGTTGCTTCTGCTTGTGATGCTGATTGCGTAAATAAAGTGCATCCAGCTTTCCCCGAAATGATTAAGCAATTGTCATATTTAGATATAAAACTGCTGGAAGTGTTTAGACAGACTCACACATTACCATGTTGTACCATCAACGAAACACATAAAGATGGGAAGGTCACACCATATCCTCATATAATGTTTGATTTTAAAGACGTTAAACATAGCTTTGATCAATCCAAAGAGTTGCAATTAACCCAATCTGTCGAAAACCTTGAGCGGTTAGGACTGCTTATCAAAAACAGCAATGTAATAGAACTTGACTATGATTATGAGAAGTTTCGAAATCACTGGTTTTATAAAGCTTTGGGAAGTGTATTCGAGGCAGAAAGTAAGATTAACATGAAAAAATATCGTATCGAATTAACACAAATGGGACAGGCCTTTGTTAGCTGCTGTTTTGAAAAACAAAATGCTGAAAGTGATAGCCAAAAGCAAAGAACGACTTGATGCTGCATTGGATAAGCAACAGCCTGCCGATGTGTAAAAGGCTGAAATGAGGTGATTGGCCTGATTGACCGAATAGTATATGAGATTCGTATGGCTTTGTCCCATGAACTGTATTTGTCAGCGCTTGCTCTTGCACTAACTTTGCCGGATACCTGTGGCAGAGCTGAATATCCAAACGAGAAGCGTAACGGTATTCGCTATAAAAACTGGTGCAGCCAATATGTTATTACAGATAGATGTGATTCTCCATACGGATATGATATGCCCTATCTGAACGAGGAAATTATTTATAGTTTGCGTAATTGTCTGCTTCACCAAAGTACACCAAACGTAAAGCAATCCAAAATTCACGAAGTTCGGTGCAAGGTTGATAAATTCGAGCTTGTCATAACCGGAGAAGATGGTGCTAACGGTGATCTGAGTATGGTCGCCTATGATAAAGATATGAACATAGTGCGGAGAGAACTGAAAGTACATATATCCCACTTGTGCTACATTCTTTGCGCGGCGGCAGAAGACTATTACAAGAATAACAAAGAAAAATTCGATTTTATAAAGTATTCACTCGAAGATGACAGACCAAAAACTTTTTTGTGAAAGACACATTGATTTCATACAAAGGTTAATGTATGAACGGCTGAAACGAGGTGCTGCTAATGGCAGAAAAAACATTATATCGCTTAAATGATGATATTTCTTTTCGAAAATGCTCTTTATTCGATGACGATCAACTAACATTTGGAGATTGCACAAACTTCCATACGGTGGAAAGGAATTGGAGAACTTATTACTGTTGTAATCAAGACGGAATTCATTTTCATTGTACAAAACACCCTGAAATTGAACTTGAATATGATGGCTCAGGGTATGGTTCCGTGACCTATACCTGTCCAAAATGTCGTAAGAGTATTGAAATTGACAACCCAAGAGAACTGAAAAGTAAATGCTTGAGGCTGTTGAATATACCAGAATTCAAAGATGCCAAACTTGTTCGTTTAGACGACTGGTATGTTCACGAGGTTCGTGAAAAGAAAAAGGATGAGTCGGGCTACTGGGTTGCGACCGATGTAAAGACAGACAAGGATGGGGACACCATCATCGTGCTCTATGTTGGGCACAAGGATTCTAAAGAAAAGGCTCAATTCTTCATTAAGCCAGAGAAGGGACAACTCACAAGTGACCACAAAGACATGGATCCAGCGAAAGTATTGTCAAAAATCGAAGTAAAATTCAAGGGCAGGAAACTGACCCAAGAGTACACAGAATAAATGACCAAGCCAAAGGCGATCAACCGTAAAAAGTTGGTCGCTTTTGTTTTACCCATTATTGCGAAAGGAGTTGACCCTATGCCCAGCGAGAAATTGGAAAAGCTGAAACACGAACGGTATGTTGCGGAGCGAAAGCTGACCGCAGCCAGGCACCGGGAGAAACAGTTGGCGAGCGAAATAAAACGGCTGACCCGGAGTGAACGCACCCATCGTCTCTGCACACGTGCCGGAATGTTGGAAACCTTTTTGAAGGAGCCCACACTTCTGACCGATGACGATGTGATGGAGCTGCTGACTTTCATCTTCCACAGCGAAACGGTTCAAAAGAAGCTGAACTTGCTGATTGAGAAGCGAAAGAGAACGGAGGAAACGAACGGAGGTGAAAACCCTTAGCGAAGATAAGGGCGCAACTATACACCGCCTGAGACGGTGCGTTGCGTTCATCTCCGCACTAAGAGCCGCCTTCGGCGGTTGTGCTCCGAAACGCTCGCCTGCGGGCGAGTGTGCCGAAAGCCCCTGCTGGGAGCCGATGATTTCCGCAGCCTGCTCCAAACATCCAGAGGAAGCTGCGCTTCCCCTGCGCTGGCGAAAGCCAGCTACCCCTTTGCGGACTCACCCTTCGGGAACAATTACCAAGTTAATATCCCACCACTGACCATTTCTGAAAAGTGACGGTCTTTTTTTGCACCAGGAAAGGAGCTGAAGCCTATTGCCAAATCCGCACTTTGATATTTCCATCGTCCAGCGAAGCAAGGGCAAATCGGCGGTTGCCGGAGCTGCATATCAAAGTGGAGAAAAGCTGTTTTCAGAGTATGACCAGACATACAAAGATTACAGGAACAAGCACGGCATTGTTTACACAGAAATTCTTCTTCCACCCAATGCCCCGCCGGAATATGCAGACCGGGCAACGCTCTGGAACGCTGCGGAGGAAGTGGAAAAGCAATGGAACTCCCAGCTTGCCAGACGATTTGTTCTTGCCCTCCCCAGAGAGATACCAAGTGAACTCTATCCGCAGATGGTCAGGGAATACTGCGAAGAACACTTTGTCTCAAAAGGAATGTGCTGTGACTTTGCCATCCACGATCCCCACCCACCGGGACACAATCCACATTGCCATGTGATGCTGACCATGCGGGCGATGGACGAACACGGAAAATGGCTCCCCAAAACCCGAAAGGTTTATGACCTTGACGAGAACGGCGAACGCATCCAGCTCCCATCTGGCAACTGGAAATCTCACAAGGAAGATACCGTTGACTGGAACGAGCAGTATCATGGAGAGGAATGGAGACACGGCTGGGAGGTTGTGCAGAACCGATACCTTGAAATGGTCGGCAGCCCTAAGCGTGTTGATCTCCGCTCCTATGAGCGGCAGGGGCTGGACATCATTCCGACTGTCCACATGGGGCCTGCCGTCACGCAGATGGAACGCCGTGGCATCGAAACCAACATTGGAAATCTGAATCGGGACATTCGAGCCGCCAATCGAATGATGAGTGCCATCCGAAGAACAATCAGCAGTCTGCGTGACTGGATCACGGATATTCTGGAAGCTGGGAAAGAAGCTCTGGCGGAACTGGAAGCACAAAAGGCTTCCCCGAACCTTGGGCAGTTACTTGGAGACTATTTGAATCTGAGAAAGGCAGAACGAAGCGAGTGGTCGAGGTATGGTCAGCAGAAAGGCACCGCCGAAGATTTGAAAGCGGTCTCCCAGGCGCTGATCTATCTGAAAGAACACAACCTTTGCACACTGGAAGATTTGGACACAGCCCTGCAAAGCGTGAATGAGAATGCCAGGGAAATCCATTCCCAAATGAAGAAAGCGGAGAAGCGTATGAAGGTCATTGCCGGTATTCAAAAAGCTGTTGCTGACTGTCAGAGCCATCAGGCCATCCGGGATAAGTACCTGAGTATCGGCTGGAAAGCCCGAAAGGAAGCCTATGCGGAAAGCCACAAAGATGAACTGGACAGTTACAACAAAGCGTACCGCTATCTCAAAAAGCAGGGCGTGGATTTGAATGTCAATCTGGATGCGCTGCAGACAGAATACGATGGACTGAGAAAATCCTGCGCCGAACTTTCCGGGCAGCTTGCCACCGTGAAAGAGGATTTGAAACCGATGAAGGACATCCGCTATTGGGTCAGCAAAGTTCTCACACCGGAACAGGCAGAAGTTCAGAAGACGCCCGAACCGAAGCACTCGGTAACGGAACGACTGAGAAGTATTGAACAGCAGAAGCGAAATCAGTCGGAGACCCAGCTCACGCAGAAGAAAAAACAGAATCAGGAACACTAAGCACTTGCCATTTTCGATGTGAGAATGTCAGGTGCTTTTTTGTTTTTCGAGAGGAGAATGCAATGAATGTATTTGAAGTGGTCAAGCAGACCGTTACCACCCGGCAGGCGGCGGAAATGTACGGCATCCGGGTCAGCCGGAGCGGCATGGCGGTCTGTCCTTTCCACAATGACCGAAACCCCAGCATGAAAGTTGATAATCGTTTCCACTGTTTTGCCTGTCAGGCAGACGGAGATGCAGTTGATTTTGTTTCCCGACTGTTCGGACTGCCAAGCAAAGAAGCCGCCATGAAGCTGGCTGATGACTTTGGTATCAGCTATGACAGCAGACAGAGACCATCCATCAGGCCGCATATTCGGGAACCCACGCCCGAACAGAAATATCAGCAGGAAGAAAACCGTTGCTACAAGATGCTGACCGATTACTTCCATCTTCTCCGAAAATGGAAACAACAGTATGCACCGAAGCAGCCGGAAGAAGAATGGCATCCCCTGTTCGTGGAAGCCCTGCAAAGAGAAAGCTATATCGAGTATCTGCTTGATGTCCTCTTGTATGGTACTCCCGAAGAAAAGAAAGCCCTTGTAGCCGAACAACGAAAAGAGGTGATGAAACTTGAACAGCGAATTGCAGGACACACAGCCGGGTATGACCGTGGAAGAAGTCAGAGGAAATCTGGACTTGACCGATAGCGGAGCGATCAAAAACAGCATAAGGAACTGCCTGACAGTCTTTCAGAATGACCCCTATCTGCAAGATGCTATCAGGTTCAACATTCTCACGGAACGCATTGATATTGTGAAGCCCCTCTGGTGGTGCAGGCAAACAGCAACTTTAAATGATACGGACTTTAATCATCTGATGCTCTATCTGGAGGATAACTACCAGCTCACAAGCGAAAAGAAAATCCAGAAAGCCATTTCCATTGTTGCTGACTGCAACAGGTATCACCCCATTCGTGACTATCTGAACAGTCTGGAATGGGACGGCACAGAGCGCATCCGCTATGCGCTGACCCGTTTCCTCGGTGCGGAGGACAACGAGTACACTTATGCGTGCCTGCGACTGTTCATGTTGGGAGCTATCAGCAGAGTGTTCAAGCCAGGATGCAAATTTGAAGTCATGCTCTGCCTTGTTGGTGGGCAAGGTGCGGGAAAGTCCACTTTCTTCCGACTGCTGGCAGTCAAGGACGAATGGTTTTCCGATGACCTGAAGAAGATCGATGATGACAATGTTTACCGCAAAATGCAAGGGCATTGGATTATCGAAATGTCAGAAATGATTGCCACTGCAAACGCCAGGAGCATTGAGGACATCAAATCCTTTATCAGCAGGGCGAAAGAAACCTATAAAGTGCCGTATGAAACCCATCCAGCGGACAGGCTGCGACAATGCGTGTTCGGCGGTTCTTCCAATACGATGGACTTCCTGCCCCTTGACCGAAGCGGCAACCGCAGGTTCCTACCCATCATGGTACATCCCGAAAAAGCCGAAGTTCACATTCTGGAAGATGAAGTGGCATCCAGAGCGTTTGTTGATATGATGTGGGCAGAAGCCATGTTCATCTATCACAATTCCCCTGTCAAGCTGACCTTATCAAAGGATATGGACCGAGAGCTGCGAGAACTGCAAAAGCAATTCATGCCGGAGGACACCAAGGCAGGACTTATCCAGTCTTTCCTTGATAACTTTGGCGGCACGCAGGTCTGCTCCAAGCTGATCTATGCGGAAGCCCTGAATCATACCTTTGACGAGCCAAAGCAATGGGAAATCCGAGAAATCAACGAGATCATGAACAACAGCATCGAGGGGTGGACACCATTTTCCAATCCACGCATCTTTTCCAAGTATGGCAGGCAGCGAGGATGGGAACGAACCCCTCTGCCCGGCAACGAGCTATCGGCAACAGGCTCAAATTTCCCGGACGATTTTCGTGAGCTGACCGATGAAGAAGCCCGGCAGATGGAGATTCCATTCTGAAACACAGAGCGTGTTGCCGAGCCAGTTGCAATCCCGTTGCCGACCCCGTTGCAGGGCTAATCTCTCAAAACCCTTTATTTACAAGGAGTTTTTTTCTCTGACAACGAAAGCAACAGAGAAATCAAAGAAAAAAGTGAAAATAGTAAAAGAGCCAGACTGGACGCTGTTCGAGGTTTTCTGAAGCCCGTTGCCGGACTTCGTTGCCGACCCTCACACCCTGTCTGGCTTTTTCCATTTCAAGGAGGTATCGCATGACACAGAACACTATGGCAGAAAAAGCACCCAAGGAAAATCCCGCAGGCACATTCAACATGAGAATGGGCAACACCACCTATGTCATCGGTGTCCATTTCAGCACGGAGAGCAAGGACACTCTGGAGGACAAGATGAAGCGGCTGATGCGTGATGATGTGAAAACGGACAATTTCTAACGCAAAAAATGTGTGACATTTCCGTTTTCTATCTTGACAACAGCGTCCCGAAGGGAACGGTGCTGGTGGAATGCGGAAAAATGCTCGAAAAGGGCGGCTACGTCATCAAGTCGCTGAACACCATCAATTTCCGGAAATCTATGCACTACAACCCTTTCAGCTACATCCGCAGCGAGAAGGACATCCTCAAGCTGGTCAATACGATCATCGTCAACACGAAGGGAGACGGCGATAAGTCCGGCGAAGACTTCTGGGTCAAGGCGGAAAAGCTCTACTACACAGCTCTCATCGGCTACATCTGGTATGAGGCACCCGATCACGAGAAAAACTTTACTACCCTGCTCGAAATGATCAATGCCTCGGAAGCCAGAGAGGACGATGAGACCTTCAAGAACCCTGTGGATGTCATGTTCGACGAGCTGGAAGCCCGCGACCCTGACCACTTTGCGGTCAAGCAATACCGCAAATACAAGCTGGCGGCGGGCAAAACCGCGAAGTCGATCCTGATTTCCTGCGGTGCAAGGCTTGCGCCCTTCGACATCGCAGAGCTGCGGGAGCTGATGAGCTACGATGAGATGGAGCTGGACACCATCGGAGACCGGAAAACGGCGCTGTTCGTCATCATTTCCGATACCGATGACACCTTCAATTTCGTCGTGGCAATCATGTATTCCCAGCTCTTCAACCTTCTCTGCGACAAGGCGGATGACGTTTACAACGGTCGGCTCCCCGTCCATGTGCGGTGTCTGCTCGATGAGTTTGCGAACATCGGTCAAATCCCGAAGTTTGATAAGCTCATCGCCACCATCCGAAGCCGGGAAATCTCGGCGTCAATCATCTTGCAGTCCCAGTCTCAGCTCAAGACCATCTACAAGGATG
>ERZ780119.195-NODE-195-length-15773-cov-5.68406_pt1 | contig 15773 bp, 19 predicted proteins | sample MGYA00433083_ERZ780119 | MGnify/ENA primary metagenome ERZ780119 (study PRJEB29588, sample SAMEA2149557) | human gut metagenome | biome: human gut; feature: human-associated habitat; material: faeces | place: Denmark | collected 2008/2010 ... | reverse complement strand
GTAGGAGGATTCCCCTTTTTTATATATAATCTTCCCCAATAAAATGTAATAATATATATAACCTACCCACAACAATATATTCTATCGCAATCAATTTATAAAACACATACAACATAATATTACAAATTACTTTATAAAAATATATAATCCTATTCGTAAAATATATTTAATCTCATTCAATTTATAACAATACCATAGAATAATAAATCAAAATATATTTCATGTTCTTCACATCATAACAATATCATAGTTTAATACACACCAATTATATACCAAACAATTTTAAAGATATATACTACTTCTTCAATCCACAATAGAAAAAACTCAATCCAACAAAGTGATTATACTATCCTTCATTCCTTATATATTTTTCCGAACCTATTGCATTGCCGATCCAAACATGCTATACTATAGGCGTGGTCAAGGGAAGCCAACCACAATTCGGGCGGCGGCCGTAAAACGTACGAAAGGTAATACTATGGAAATGTTTGACTATGAAAAGGTGAACACTATCATTGACAGGATGATTGGGAGTTGGGCAGAGCAAGGTTTTTATTATGGCAAACTATCGTTGAGCGAACGAATCAACGCTGATAATCAATATACTATGTTGCGCAAAAAACTCATTACGATTGCGGAAACGTGCGGAATTGATTTTTTGGCTGATCTTGAACGCCGCATGAAATATGTTTGGGAGGAAAGGGGAACAAAATGAAATTAGTCAAAATGTGGCAACTGTTTGTAAAACCGCATGAAGAGATCACCGCGGCTTATGCAAAAATTCTTGCCAAATATCAACCGCTTAAATGTCGGTGTATGGCGGTAAAGTATGATGATGAATTTATGCTTTATCATAGTATCAAAGAATGCGTTTGCGCTGATGATGGTACTGAATACAACGTGAAAAACGTATCAATGATGACGGAAGATGATAATTATTTCATCGTTTATGTCGAAGTGTAAATAAGTTATGAGGTGGGGTGGGTGGGAATAACGAAAGGATGAAAATGATTTATTTTGTAAACGCTGAAACGAAAGAGCGAATTGAATATGATGATATTGCAAATCGTATATTTGGCAAAAAAGAATTGCCTGTTGATTTGAATGAAATTGCTAAACAAATTGTAGAAGCAAAATGGGGTACATTTTACGCAATGACAGATAATAACAAGCGGTCGGGAACATACAAAATCTTTGATTTAGAAGATATTGCTTGCTATTTGGTTATGTCGCTTGTGGATATAACATCACTGCACTATGCTGCTATCAACTCAATGGCCCGCGGATATGTATCTCGAAAACGACTTGGTATAATCGCTCCGTATAATGGCCGTTATGGAGTTGGCTATAAATGGTATACAAATTGCCCGAAATCAACGCGGCATAAGTTAGTATCGTATTTAGTGTTTTGAAATCCTTCCGATGAGCCTTGCGGGAACAAGGCGAAACACACTGTTAAACAGTGTGTCAAGGAAACCGAAAAAATACAATAAATGGTTTTCTTAGAAAGGCAAAAATATGAACGAAATTATTACAACCAACACAAAGAAAAATGAGATCCTTGACGGTATCAACACGGCAACCACGTCAATTTACAGTTCGTTTGTTGCTGAAAGCAATGACGATAAGGCGAAATTGTATAACGCACTCAATTCGCCCGAAGTCAAGATTGCCGATCATATCGGCAAGGAAATTGTAATGAAAGATGTTATAATCGAACCTGTTGAGATTGTCGATGAAAAAACGGGCGAAGTCCGTACAACGCCGCGCGTAACGCTGATAGATGTAAACGGTCATACATATACTGCAACATCATATGGAATTTATAATTCCCTTAAGCGAATTTTCGGTTTGTATGGGTCACCTACATGGGAAGAAGGTATTCCCGTTCGCGTTCGACAGATTACAAACGGCGCGAATAGAATCTTTACTTTGGATATTGTCACAAAATAATATCTAAAACAGGGAATACAATATATCAATAAAAAGGTTCACGCACTATAACCGATGAATTATAGTGCGTGAAATTTTAAAAAGGACGTGATATAATGACAAAACAAGATGAATTATTGCGAAAAGCGGTAAAAAACTTTAATATGAAGATAAAGAGGCTCGAAAAGAAGGCCCAACTGTCAGCGCAATATATAGCTATCCCGCAAAAGGTATATGTTTCTAAAATAAAAAACAGCGGCGCAAACATTGAAAGTATAATATCGGAATTGCAAGCATTTACAGCAAGGCCGAAAGTTACTGTTGATTCCGAATTAAAGAAAATGGTAAAAGCATATAACGAAAAAGCAAAAAGGTTTGAAAAGCGGGGTTTTAAAGTTGAGAAATTATCGTATTCAAAATTGAAAGATAGCCCCGATGTTGCAGATACAAAGGCTGTAATAAAAGAGTTTATGGAGGGAGGATATAAGACAGTAAAAACAGAAAAAGGGGTTGAATTGCCCGATGCAATATATAGGAAGGCAAAAAAGCAATTACAAATAATAAATGAACGCCGCGCAATGCAACGTGCGAAGGTGGGGGAAATTGATAAAGGTAATTTAGCGCAAATGGGCCGAATGCGTGATGTTAATTTACTGCCTAAACAGGATATAGATCAAATCAGTATGCGTGATATGCCGTCATATTTGCGTTCGCTTGATACGCAAACTCAACCGAATTATCTTGAAAGAAAAAATGTTCAATACAGGAATAACTATATTTCAATGCTAAATAATTTATTTGACAGCAACGATTCGAGATTGAAAGAAATAAAAAACAAAATACATTCGGTCAATATTGAGGATTTTATAAACGCAAGTTTAGGGTCAGATTATTTGTTTATACTGTTTTATCGCGATCCCGTTGAGCGTGAAAGTCAAAGGGAAATTATTTACGATAATATCATGAGGTTGTAAGAATGTATGTTGCTGACTTTGAAACAACAACAAATATCGAAGATTGTAGAGTGTGGGCTTGGGGGTTATGTGAAATAGGCAATATCTCAAATTTCATTTACGGAAATAATATTTCATCGTTTTTTGAAAAGATGAAAGAATTATCGAAGCAACAAGAAACGATATATTTTCATAACTTAAAATTTGATGGAGAGTTTATAATTTACCATTTATTAAAAAATGGATGGTCTCATATAACAGATGAAGATAAGCGACCGAATACGTTTCAGACGCTTATAAGCGACAAAGGAATATTTTATTCAATAACAATGTATTTTAAGATTCTAAAAAAGAAAAATCACAAAATAACTTTTTTAGATTCCTTAAAACTTTTACCGTTTAAGGTTGCGGAAATTGCAAAGGCCTTTAATTTACCAATACAAAAAGAAGAAATTGACTATACGGCGGATCGTGAAATTGGGCATGAATTGACAATTGATGAGATACATTATTTGCGCAATGACTGTCAAATTGTGGCTCAAGCACTTGAAATATTATTTCAGCAGGGTTTGACAAAAAATACAACGGCAAGCAACGCAATGACAAATTATAAGGAAATTATAACGAAAAAATGCTTTTCAAGGTGGTTTCCCGAACCTAATTACGATGCTGACGTTCGGCAATGTTATAGGGGTGGTTTTACTTTTGCAAATCCTCGTTTTGTTAACAAGGTGGTCGGAAACGGTATTGTGTTAGATGTAAATTCCTTATATCCTTCCGTTATGTATTATTGCAATTTACCATACGGAGACCCAATATATTATGATGGTAATTATGAAAAAGATAATTTATATGATTTATATGTTCAAATGATACGATGCAATTTCAAATTAAAGAAAAATTATATTCCGACAATACAGCTAAAAAACAGCACTGCATTCAATCCAACTGAATATATAATTGACAGCAACGGTGAAGATGTTACACTGTGTTTAACTTCCGTAGATATGGAATTGTTTCAAGCGCATTATGATATTTATAACATAGAATATATCGGCGGTTGGAAATGGAAGAGTTCGAATATTATGTTTCGTTCATATATTGATAAATGGTATGCTGTAAAAGAACAAGCAACGATAGATGGTAATAAACCATTACGGACAATTGCGAAATTGATGCTGAATTCACTTTACGGCAAATTCGGCATGAATCCAAATGTGCGTTCGAAGATCCCTGTACTTGATCCGCTGAATGACAATGTACGATATTTATTCGGGGAATGGGAACAGCGTAAACCGATTTATATTCCGATCGCGGCATTTATAACCGCATGGGCAAGATACAAAACAATTTCAAGTGCGCAAAAAGTATTTTACCGTTTTTTATATGCGGATACTGATTCACTGCATTTATTAGGAAATGACATTCCGGAAGAATTGGAAATTGATGATGTAAAACTTGGAGCATGGAAACATGAATCAAGTTTTACAAGAGCTAAGTTTTTAAGAGCTAAAACATATATTGAAGAAATTGAAGGGAAACTAAATGTAACATGTGCGGGAATGCCCGCAAATTTGCACTCACAAGTTACTTTTGAAAATTTTACGGAAGGCGCAAAATACGGCGGAAAATTGCGGCCTGTACATACAGCGGGCGGAATTGTACTTGATGAAACAGAATTTACAGTAAGAAAGGGTTAAAAATATGTATTATGAAATTGGAAAAGCATTGAGTTATAATTGTTTATTTAATTTTATCGTTGGTATGCGCGGCGTAGGTAAAACATACGCTTTTAAACGATGGGCAATACAGGATTTTTTAAAAAATAAAAATGAGTTTATATACATTCGGCGGTATAAAACGGAGGTGACAGCGCAAAGGTTAAAATCGTTTTTTGACGATATACAGCCAGAGTTCCCGAACGTTGCATTTAAAGTAAAAGGGAATATGTTTTATATCAATGATGAATATGCGGGACAGGCGCAAGCACTATCAACAGGGAAGATCTTAAAATCAATTCCGTTCCCGAAGGTAAGCAAAATATGTTTTGACGAATTTATACTTGATAAAGGGGTTTATCATTATTTGCAGGATGAAGTAACAAACTTTTTAGAGTTATACTCAACAATTGCAAGATTGCGAGATGTTGTAGTTTTCTTTTTGTCGAATGCGTATACAATTTCTAACCCGTATTTTGACTATTTTAATATTGTGCCGCCGTACGGAAATAAAACTATAAAGCGCATTAATAATGAAATATTGGTAGAGGTTATAAAAAATGAAGAGTATACAAATGCGGCAATGAAAACGCGATTTGGATCAATCATAAACGGCACTGCATACGGTAAATACAATATGGAAAACGATTTTTTGAGGGATAATAAAAATTTTGTTCAAAAGAAAACCCAAAGCGCGAAATATTATTTCACGATATTATATATGAATAATAATTATGGAATATGGGTAGATTATAAAGAAGGTTTAATTTTTGTATCCCGTGATATTGATGAAAGCTGTTTAATAAAATATGCACTAACAAACTCGGATCTTCAGCCCAATATGCTATTAGCGGTTCGAAAATCGATATGCCTTCAAACGTTGCGAAACATGTATAATGTAGGTGCTGTTCGTTATGAATCCGTAAAAATAAAAAATGAGTTTTCGAACGCATTTAAATTAATACGCGCTTGACAAAAATAAACCTATGTGTTACAATAATTTTGCGGGGAACATGTTTAAAATAACGTTGCGAGTTCAGATTGTAGCGGGTGAAACCGACTGAACCGCTGAATAGGTCTTACAAACTAACGTTAAACAGTTCCCTTGCAATTATAGTAAAAAGGAGTAGTCACATTTATGGAACAATGGATTCAGATTATATCAACTTACGGCGTGTCGATTGCGGCAATGATAGCGCTTGCATGTTACATTGTCAAAAAAGATAAGGAAAATCAGCAAATTATCAATGAAATTATGAACGAGCATAAAACAGAAGTGAATGAGCTAAGAAAAACTATTGATAATAATACTCTTATTGTCAGCAAACTTTACGAAAGGTTGAGTAAAGAATGAAAAATGCAGAAGATTTTGTAAAATATCTTTTTAAGCGTTTGCCTAAGAATAAACTATTGGCAGGTACTTATTATTGCGGTGTAACCGACAGCGAGATCGGAACAGTCCCCGCGCATTATTTGATGGGTACAACGGGACAAAAAGCAACACAATGGCGGCTTGATTATGCTTATACTAAATATTATCAGTCAACATACAGTAAAAGCGAATATGATAGTAAAACGCAAAAATGGATAACAGAGAATGCATATTTGTATGACTGCAACGGATTGATTGATGCTTTTGTCGGACAGGATAACAACGCGGCAGGTAACTATACAAACTGGTGTGGTATTAAAGATGATGAGGCACTTGAGTATATCACCGAAAAAGGTGAGCTTGCGGCAGGTGCTTGTGTTTTTAAGCGCAATTCAAGCGGCAGGATCCACCATGTTGGTTATGTAGTCGGACAAAACGCAAACGGAGTTCCATTGATTATTGAAGCAAAAAGTTTTGTGGACGGAATTATTATGTCAACCCTTAATGACGGTTGGAACGAATACGGCATTCCTAACAAAATACTTGTTTTTCCCGAAATCGAGAGAACACGATTTAGAGTTACAAACCCGATGCAACGTGGCGAAAAATTTGAGATGATGCAGAGGGCATTGACAGCAAACGGGTATGATGTTGGAAAGATTGACGGAAAATGGGGCCCGAAATCGCAGGCGGGATTTGATGAAATGCTGTCGGTAAACGGTAAAATGGCAAAAGTAAAAGTACAAATAAACGGTGTAACCGTACTGAATGGAGAATACTAATATGAAACGTACTAAAGAAGAATTGCTTAAATCTTTGAAGGTTTTTATTGGGGAAGACGAAAGCGAAAATGCAATAGCTTTTCTTGAAGATTTTTCAGATTCTTTCGCCGATAATTCGGAAGAATTAGTAGAAATCACAAACAAGTACAATTCACTCAAGAAACGTTATAAAGAGCGTTTTTTCGGTGAAGGTGACGAAGGCGAAAATCTTGCGGAAGATGAAAACGAAGAGGAAAAAAAGGAAATTAAAATAAAAGATTTGTTTACGGAGGAATAAACACATGCCTACAAGACCCAAAAATTATGTATTGACGAATGTATCTAAAGATGTTATCAACGGAATTATAAACGAAGGTTTTTCAACAAACTATAAGAATTATATTCCGTTCACTGCAACGGATGCGGATTCTATTCGCGCAATTGGTAAAATTATTATGGATTCTCCTAATTTGCGCAATGCATTCGCAACGGATCTCATTAACCGAATTATACTTGTCACAGTAACAAGTAAAATGTACAATAACCCTTGGGAAAGTCTCAAAAAGGGTGTTTTGTCTTTGGGTGAAACGATTGAAGAGATTTTTGTTAATATTGCAAATGCGGAGCTTTATAACCCGAATATTTCAAGTGAAACGGTTTTTAAGAGACGCATTCCCGATATTCGTGCCGCATTCCATGTTGTAAACTATCAAGTGAAGTATCCTGCTACAATTTCAAATGAAGATTTGTCAGCAGCGTTTACAAGCGAAAACGGTCTGTATTCACTCATTGAAAAAATATACGAAAGTCTCGTGAGTGCAAGCAATTATGATGAATTTAATATCATGAAATACCTTATTGCGCTGAATATTGTAAACGGCAATATTAAGGCGATTTCAGTCCCTGCAATTTCGACAGATGCCAATGTTAAATCCGTTGTTACTCAAATTAAGGCAACCTCCAATAAAATGAAGTTTATGACGGCAGATTACAATATTGCAGGTGTAAAAACGCACTCACAGCATGTAAACCAAACTGTTATTGTTACCGCTGATTTTGATGCGGCAATGGATGTGAACGTTTTGGCGGCGGCCTTCAACATGGATAAAGCCGAGTTTTTGTCTAAGCGACTTATGGTAGATTCGTTCGGCGATATTGATATAAACCGCCTTGCACAATGCGCTCCCGAAACGTGCGAAAATATTACATATGACGCAAACGGAAATGTAACAAGCGCAAAGATTAAAGGAATTACAGATTCTCAGCTTGAGGAACTTGCTGAGATTCCCGCCGTCATTATCGATGATGATTTTATCCAGATATATGACCGACTGATTACTATGGAAGATATTCGCAACCCCGATGGGCTGTATACTAATGCATTCCTTCATTGTTGGAAAATTATAAGCGTTTCGCCTTTTGCGCCTGCTGCAACTTTCAGCGATAGTGTGGCGGCGGTTAACAGCGTTACCATTTCGCCCGCAAGTGCAACGGTTGTCCCGAATAGTGAGATATCGTTTAATGCGGTTGTAAGCGGAACAGGTTTCTTTAATAAAACTGTAAAATGGACGCTTAAGGGAGCGAATTCAAGTAAAACATATGTTGACGTGCGCGGAACGGTATTTATCGGTGCAGATGAAACCGCAACAACGCTGTCACTTAATGCAAATTCAAACGAAAATCCTTCAAAGGTAGGTAGCGCAACAATTACTGTTCACAGGGGTTAATAAAATATTGTGACCGACATTTATGACGGTTGCAAAATCATTGTATCAATTAGAGAGGGGAAAGGCGGGTAGTAGTTTACTATTGCCCGCCGTAAAACAATGTTAGCACCAAGCCCAAATTCAAAAATACAATTATTTAATAACATAAACATTGATATTAATTATGAGCATACACTTTATTTTGAAAGTGTGAGCGCTCAAAACGCGTTTTTTGCGCAATGGGTAGTACACAGCGCGGATAAAGCAATGTATGTTAAGGAAAACGGAAGAATTCGTTTGCCGTTTACAGCCGACACATTGATAGGTTGTAATTATTTACGCTATCAAAATACTGGTTATTTGAATCGTTGGTTTTATGCTTTTATAAAGAATATCTTTTATTTAAGTGATAACAGTTGCGAAATAGAATTTGAAATAGATGTTATCCAGTCCTTTAGACTGTATTGTGAAATTCCCGCATGTTGGATTGAACGAAATCATGTTTATGAAGATTGGGTAGGCTCAAACCGTGTGGAGGAAAATATATCAATCGGTGAATACGTTGTTGACAGCGAAAGTAAAGCACCGTTCGGCCCAGACTGGAGCGTTATAATGTATTCCAGTTTTAATCCCGACACATATGAACCAACTGGTGGAAGTTTAGTGAAGGGTATGTATTCCGCACTTTCACGAAAGGAAATAGGCATAATTCACATAACAAACGCGGGTGCGTCATGGCTACTGGATGCTACCATAAAAATAAAGGATATTGTAGAAAATCATGCTGATAAAGTGGAAGGTGTTGTTTCAATTTCTCTTTCGCCGCGTGAATTGGAAGGTGAATCAACTGTACGAACGTGGGAAATAAAACGGAATCCGAAATTTTTAGGATTGGGTGTAAAAAACAATAAACTTTTCACTGCACCGTTTTATTGTCTTTATGTTTCAACGGGTTCGGAAGGTAAAATGTACGATTTTGATGACAGTACCACAGGTGATGGGATGGGCAGTATTAAATTTAACATTGAAAGTGACTTAGCACCGACACAAAGTGTAAGCGCAATTCCTGTTAATTATAAGGGGTCGGCAGAAAATTATACGGAAATGTGTATTATGACAGGCTTTCCACAATGTGCATGGGTAAGTGATTCATTTAAAACATATCTTGCACAAAATACAGGAAATTTAGTATTATCAAGTGCTTTAGCGGCAGGACAAATTATAGGCGGCGGCATTATTGCGGGCGGATCTGGTGGAGCGGCATTGCCGATTGGCGGCGGTATGATTGTAAGCGGTGCGACTTCCGTTGGTCACATTTTGGCTGATGTTGATAAAGCAAGCCGAATTCCCCCTAAAGTAAGTGGTAATATAACAGGCACTGCACTTTTTACACTTGGAGAAAAAGTGTTTCATGGTTTTATATTGCGGCCGCGTGATGATTATGTGAAAATTATCGATGATTATTTTACGCATTATGGTTATGCGATACATAAGGTTGAAACTCCTGCAATACATAATAGGGAAAATTTTACTTTTATACAAACTAAAGGTTGTGTTGTGCGGGCCAGTGCAAATAACGAATATGACGCTTGCAATGCCGCCGCAAGAGCTAAAATTGCACAGATATTTGATAAAGGTATTACGTTTTGGGTTGATAACGCAAACGTAGGCAATTATAAAATTCGTAATAAACCATTGGAATGATGGAGGTTTAAAGTGATACGAAATAGTATGAGTATAACACAGCGTTTCCGAAAAGAAGCTGAACGAGAAAATATTGAATCGTATAATTTTTGGTTCAACCGTATTACGGAAATTGCAATGGCGGGTATTAAATATGAGAATTTGCCGCCAGAAATTGATGCAAGATTTATTGAATTGATATTGTGCTTTGACGGAAAAGCACTGTTTTATTACGATGAAGATTTAGAGCAGTTTGTTGTTCTTCAATTTTACAGTAGTTCAACATCTGATATATACCGTGAACCTTTTAAGCGAGTAGCATTTTCGCCCGCTGTAAATTATCGTAATAAAAGCCTAAGTAATGAAAATTCAGTTATAATATGGAATAATTCGACACGTTCCAATGAAATTTTGGCTTTGCGTTCATATGCAAAACGTATTTCGGAATGTGAAAGGATTATCGATGTTAATGTAAAAGGCCAAAAAACGCCGAAAATTATATTGACTGAAGACAGTCAACGACTCACAATGGAGAACCTTTTCCGACAGTATGACGGCAATATTCCCTTCATATTCGGCACAAAAGGGTTAAGCACTTTATCGGAAATAAATGTTCTTGATGTTACAACTCCCTATATTGCCGATAAATTACAGATACTAAAACGACAAATAATCAGTGAGTGCTTAACATATTTCGGAATAGATAATGCCAACACCGATAAAAAGGAAAGGTTGGTATCTGATGAAGTTACGGCGAATTTCGGCGGCGTTGAGATCGCACGTTTAACACGGTTGAAGGCCCGCGAAGAGGCGGTAGCGAAAATTAATAAAATGTTTAACTTAAACATTAAAGTTAAGTTTGCCGAAATAGACCGAAAGAATGAAGAGGTGATAAAAAATGAGTAATTATACGTCACAATTGCGTTATATTTGCGAAGTACAAAGCGGATTCACGCCCGCCGAATTAAACGAAAAAACAATAGATGAAATTATTACAGCGGCGCAACCTAAAATATTTAATTTTAGGTATCCGATATATGATGAATCATACCGCAATGTTTTAGAACATGAAATACTTTTTCATTTTTATATGCGTGAAATTGGCGCTGAAACATACGGCCTGTTTAATTATTACCTTGCACGAAAACTCCGTGAAATTATGCCGTACTATAATCAACTTTATAAAAGTGCAATGCTTGAGTTTAACCCGCTGAACGATGTTGATTATACGGAAGAACATCATGGATCACAGGGCGGTGAAAAAAATACTGTAAACAGCGGCAATTCAAGCTCAACAATAAACGCGGAAAGCTCACAAAATACAGTAGCTGATAATAATATAAATCGAAATAACACTGAAAATCAAAATATCACTGACAATGGAAAAGCAACAAGCACAGCAACAGCAACAGCGTCAACTACTGAAAATACAAGCCGAAACACAAGCGCTGAATCAAATATTAGCGGCATTGATACGGACGCATACAGCGACACACCACAAACAAGCGTGAGCGGCGTTAACGGTGTTAACGATAATTATTATTTAACAAATTATCGTAAAAAATCAAATAATACCGCAAATAATAGTGAATCAAGAGAAAACGGAACAAATACCGCCGAAACAACCAGTAATAATACAAGCAACGGAACAAATGAAAATAAGCGCAATTCAAGTACAACGCAAGATTTAAGTGAAGAAAATCACGGCGAAACGTACGGGAACGCAACAAGCCGAACCGAAAACACAGGCCGAACGACAGGTAACGAAACAGAAAACTTCAATAATACTGATGAATATATAAATCATGTTATTGGAAAACGAAATAGCGCAACATTCAGTGCAATGTTACTTGAGTTTAGAGAAACAATTATAAATATTAATAAAATGATATTCGATGAGCTTGAAGTATGTTTCATGAATATATATTAATTGGAGGTTTATGTAATGATTAATATAAAAGATAAAGAATTGGAAAAGGTTAATATTCCGCTTAATTCGGTTTATGCGCCTGTAATTCCTTGCGTACTTGACGGTAATTTATCGTTTTTGGAAGTGTTATGGAAAATATTGTATCATATAAATGTTATCGTTGACGGTGTAAACGCAAATCACGGCGATATTGAGGATCTTGCACAGGCGATAAATGAGCTTGATGCAGATAAATTATCTGTTATGTGGGTTGAGCTTGATCTTACAGTAAGACCTATAAAAGCGAATAAAACTTTCGCTGAAATTGCAGAGGGAATGAAAAAGGGGATTGTATTTCTTACAATAAAAAACGATGAAACAATAATATTTTTACCTTTTTATGCGTCCAATAATGCTATCAATTTTTTGCATATTGATGGTAAAAACGAAATGATAGTATCCATTCGCCCAGATGAAAGTGTTACTCCATTTCAATATAGTTTTGCGACAGAGGATCACGATACAACGTTTCAAGAACAAGTAACTTTTAATAATATCGTTGATTTTAATAAGTTTACTGAATTTCACGAAACAACGAGATTTTATAAATTAATTACCGCCGACAGCGGAATTACAGTGCCAACAGCAACAGCGGCAAGCGGTCGCAAACTTGCCGCAAACGTAGAATATGTAGGAAATGTTTCCGAACAAACATTGGCGGCGGCGAAAACATATGCAGATACACAGGATACTGCAATGTTGACAGCGGCGAAAGAATATACTGATAAACAAGATGCGGCGGTTCAAAAAGCGGCAACAATATATACTAATACGAAATGCGGCGAAACACTTGCGGCGGCGAAAACATATGCAGATACACAGGATGAAACGAACCTTGCAAGTGCAAAGGAATATACCGACAATAAATTTGTACATGTATCAATTGTAAAAAATGTTGATGGATCGCTTACCGCTGATAACACATTTTCCACAATTTACCTTAATATAACAAGAGGTGCAGTTGTTGATGTAAAGTATAGTTCAGAAAATAATCGTGATTCAATCTTTATCATGCGAAATACGATAATCACACCAACAAAGTTAACTTTCATCGGATATGATGAAACTGCAACACTCCATACTTGCACAATTGACAACGATAATAATATTGTGTACACATAATATATTTTAGTAAATTGGCAAAAACGGTTGCAAGATGAAATGATGTGTGCTATAATAGCATTGTGCAAAGGGAAAGTCTTTCAGCATATTATTTTTTCTTGCCTCCTTAGTTTTAAGATCGCAACAGGCCGTATCTGTTATAAGATACGGCCTGTTGCGTTTTATTAGGGTTTACTTATTTAATCTATGTCTTTCATCGGCATCAATATTGCTCTTGAGAATGAATCTTGAATTTGCAAATATTTATAACCTCCTCCAACATTCTCAATTAAACGAATTTTAATAGTATCCCCATCGAAATATGATAAAATCTCAAGCAATAATTTTCTATCAAATCTTGAAAATTTCGGATCATTGGATCTATCCATACAAATCAACTCATGATAATTGCAGGGTTTATTTAACACTTCAAAAGCGTCATCTTGTCTTAAATTATTTTGAACAGCGTTACCGAAATTATCAATTTCAAACATAAGTCCTGCATTAATGGATAATTCATCATTACAGCGATAAATTCCCGTTTCTGCATCGTTCGAAACAGATGTTGAAATGTTTGATTCCAAAGCATACTTCCCTTGAACAAAGGTTACTTTTCCGCGCTCAATCTCAAAAAATGCACCTGCTGATCCATATCTTTCAATGGTACCACGCTTAACTTTGCGGGCTTTAACAGCGTTTTTTGAAATCATTCCCATGATTTTTGATTTATAAACTTTCATTTTATTTGTTCCTCCCGTATACTCTATCAAAGTTTGTATAAAGTGCAGTTTTCATTTCATCCCATTCCAATGACGATATTTTTATAAATTCGGCCTGCCAATGTGATTTTTCGTTGCTCCAAATCTCAATTGGTGCTGTATCACAGCCTTTCAGTTTGGCGAGTTTATATTTATCACCATTATAAAATGCAATTGGTGCATAAACCCGAAAAACATGTTGTTTGTTTGTGTTGTTGAGCTTTACAGCAGATTTATACAAAATAGCATTGTTAATTCCTGTTTTAGATAGAATCTGCAAAACAGAATATTCCGCCGTTTCATAATCCTTATCGCGAATAAATTGGCAATAATGTTCATCCAAATTGTCATTCCGCCAAACAAGCAAGAATGTTGAAGGATTGGAAAGTTTACTAATTAAGTTAAGAGTTTTATTCATTCTATTGTTCCTCCTTAAATTAAAATAATTCCAATAATTCCAAGTGCAACTAAAAGTGTGCCGACTGACATCATGACTTTTCCTTCACCGTGTAGCATGTAAAAGTAAAAACCTACTGCCACCCACGGCAAACCAAGCCCAAAGGCAATGGTAATTAAAATTGAAAACAATATATTCATTTTTCATATTACCTCCGTGCATAAAAGAAATGAAAATACTAATAAAATTGATAAGCAAATTGCGCATATATAAAGCACAAATTTTGAAACTTTACCTAAGTCAAAATTACTAAACATTTTACGCACTATCACCAAAAGTAATATACAGAAAATGCAATTAATTAAATCCACATTACTCATTTGCCTATCACCCCCATAAAAAGTAGTGCTGTAATAGTCATAAGTGATGACGTGCATATTGCACATATATAAATTACAATTTCGGGTATGTGACCGATGTTAAAGCGGCCAAGAAGGATACCGCCTGTTATTACAAGGAAAAATATTCCTATAATAAAGATGAAAAAATAGCCAAGTTTCATTTTATCCCCACTATCTCCCCCGTATAGCCAGATAGGACAGCTTATCTTTTATTTCAGACTTCCCGCTGAATATCAATCATGTACTGTAATTGTTTTGCATATGTGGCACATTCTTCAATCTCAATTTGCGCAAGTGCCTTGCATACCGCATTAACAATGCGGCGGTGTAATTTTTCATCGTCGGTGACAAGCCAGCGGATTTCATGTCCGTATGTCATACCTTTAAAGGTTGATGTTTTTGTGAAATCAATGTAATAGTTAATACCTTCAATGATATGGTATTTCACAATATCAAGGGTTGCTCCGTTCCCAACTTCACGGTTGATAATTTCATCAATCACGTCATTTTGATTGAGTTTCTTGTAAGCTGTTTTGTAATTCATAGTATTACCTTTCGTACGTTTTACGGCCGCCGCCCGAATTGTGGTTGGCTTCCCTTGACCACGCCTATAGTATAGCATGTTTGGATCGGCAATGCAATAGGTTCGGAAAAATATATAAGGAATGAAGGATAGTATAATCACTTTGTTGGATTGAGTTTTTTCTATTGTGGATTGAAGAAGTAGTATATATCTTTAAAATTGTTTGGTATATAATTGGTGTGTATTAAACTATGATATTGTTATGATGTGAAGAACATGAAATATATTTTGATTTATTATTCTATGGTATTGTTATAAATTGAATGAGATTAAATATATTTTACGAATAGGATTATATATTTTTATAAAGTAATTTGTAATATTATGTTGTATGTGTTTTATAAATTGATTGCGATAGAATATATTGTTGTGGGTAGGTTATATATATTATTACATTTTATTGGGGAAGATTATATATAAAAAAGGGGAATCCTCCTAC
>ERZ780119.190-NODE-190-length-15863-cov-4.29808_pt1 | contig 15863 bp, 9 predicted proteins | sample MGYA00433083_ERZ780119 | MGnify/ENA primary metagenome ERZ780119 (study PRJEB29588, sample SAMEA2149557) | human gut metagenome | biome: human gut; feature: human-associated habitat; material: faeces | place: Denmark | collected 2008/2010 ... | reverse complement strand
GCAGCAACGGCAGCGATGACGGCGTTGTTGATGCGGATTACGAGGTTGTAGACAACTGATCCCGATTACTCTGATAATAAACGGCGGTGCGGCGGATGATTCCGGCCGGTGCCGTTCAAAGAAAAATTGTTCCGCCGCAGATGCATAAAATAAAGCATTGGCGGCGGAACAAAATGAACAGACCAAGCGTAGGGGCGCGGCAGCTTCTGTCGAGCCCCGAAGGCTTGCATTGCTGCCGAAAGCTTTTTTCGAGATTCGGACGCAATGCAGGTTGAATTATTATTTCATGGGGGAGCACCATGGCAGAAAAAAGAGATTATTATGAGGTTCTCGGCGTTGAAAAAACGGCGAGCGATGACGAAATAAAATCCGCTTACAGGAAACTTGCAAAAAAGTATCACCCGGATCTGAATCCGAACAACAAAGAAGCGGAAGTTAAATTTAAAGAAGCAAACGAGGCATATGAAGTCCTTTCCGATAAGGACAAGCGTGCGAAATACGACCAGTTCGGGCATGCGGCGTTTGATCCTTCGGCGGGTGCTTACGGCGGCGGCTTCAACGGCTTTTCGGGTGCGGGCTTCACGGGCTCCTTCACAGGATTTGACGATATTTTGAATTCAATGTTCGGAGGCGGCTTCGGCGGAAGAAGCAGGAGTGCGCGTGCAGGTGCGCCGATGCAGGGTGAGGATTTGCGCTACTCTTTGACGATAACGTTTGAAGAGGCGGCATTCGGCTGCAAAAAGGAAATTTCGTACAGACGCGAAGAAAAATGCGCCACATGCGGCGGCAGCGGAGCAAAACCCGGAACAAGCAAAAAAACCTGTACACGCTGCAACGGCACCGGCCAGATTCGAGTTCAGCAAAATACAATGCTGGGCACGATGCAGAGTGTTCATCCCTGTGATGTCTGCGGCGGTACGGGCAAGATTATTGAACAGCCCTGCGAAACCTGCCGCGGCAAGGGCAGAGTGAGCAACGCCATGAAGGTTGTTGTTACAATCCCCGCAGGCATTGATGACGGGCAGAGTATTCGCCTTGGCGGGAAAGGTGAAGCGGGTTACAACGGAGGTCCGGACGGCGATTTGCTTGTGACGATTCGCGTGAAGAGCAGCAAACAGTTTGTGCGTGACGGCTATAACCTGTACACAAACCTTACAATTCCCGTAACAACCGCTGTTCTCGGCGGCGAGGTTACTGTTCCCACTCTTTCAGGCGAGTTGAAATATAACATTCCCGAAGGAACCCAAAGCGGAACAACATTCCGTATGCGAGAGCAGGGCATACAGAAGCTGCGCCTTCCCGGCAAGGGTGACCTTTACGTAAATGTCACCGTTGAAATTCCCAAAAAGCTTACATCGGAACAGCGCGAGTTGTTCGAGAAGCTTGCGGAATCAATGGGCACAAGTACTCCTGCCGGAAAAAAACGGCGCGTACGGAAAAAATAATCAATAAGTTAACAACATCCCATCAGTTAATAAGATAACTTTTTAAAATACAAACAGGGACGGGCAGCCGTTAAGAACTGTCCGTCCCTGTTTTTTTGTTTGCCGATGCAGCAGACGTTTTCAGGTTAACCGTATGCTGTTATGCGGACTGCATTGCTTTGCGAATTATCAGGAGCGCATCAACGGATGTTATATCGCCGCTGCCGTCAATATCGCAAATGCTGAAATCAAGGCTGCCGGAAACGGGCGTTGCAATAATCCCAAGGGACATGCGAAGCACGGTGAGGGCGTCGGCAGAAGTTACAACACCGTCGCCGTCAACATCACCGAGAAGGCTGTATTCAGCGGTGACAGTGCGGTTTTCGGTAACGTTGACAAGGCTGCCGTTCCAACCGGTGAAAACATAACCATCATGCGCAGGTGCAGCAGGTGCGGTAACATTGCTGCCGTGTTCAACGGAGACTTCGGCGATCACGGAGCCGTCGAATCCGTCAACGAATGTAACAGTGTAAACATTGATTGAAAGGACAGCGTCAACCGTCAGGTCTTCGGCAGGCATGGTTTCGGGAACAACCCAACCGGAGAAAGTGTACCCTTCGGGTACGGTGTATTCGGGCACAGTGATTGCTGCACCGACAGCGTAGGTCTGTTCGGCATAGAACTCACCGTTGACGGTGTAGGTCAGCGTGTATTCGGGCAATGATGCGTTCACGGAACCGTTCGTTGTATGAACCTCAATATCTGTGACTGTGCCGCCGACAGGAAGATTAACAAATCTGTTCACATCAACGTTGACAGGAGTTGTGCCGGAGAACTCGGGGTTTACGGTCGCCTTAACGGTGAGCAGAACATTTTCATCTATGCCGTTGCCCGTCATGGGAGCGTCCGCACAGAGTGCGCCGACATAAATCGTGCCGGGCGTTGTGGTGAAGTCGATAACGTTCATGGAAGTGTTTTCGAGAATTGCACCGGGAACGACTTCATTAACGGTCAATTTTGTGCTGTCGTAACCGATATGCATTTCAAGAGTGTGCGCCTCGAACTTGCCGCTGACGGTGACGGGAATCTCGACCTGCTGACCGGAAAGCGCGGTGATTTCGGGTGCAGAGAAAGATGCCGAAACGGGAAGTTCTTCAATGAGGGTGCGGAGTGTTTCTTCGGCCGCGGTGAGAACATCATAATTGCTGACAAGAGCCTGCTGTTCGGCGGTCAGAGCATCATATGCCTGCCTTGCTTCCGCAATTGCAGAGGCACTTTCAAGGCTCACCTCTCCGATTGCGGAAATCTTTGCTATAACATCGCGAACAGGGGCATTCTGCTGATATTCGTCTTCAAGCTGCTGCAGAACCGCTGCGGCAGCATTTACGTCTTCCTGACTTGCATAAATCGCGGTTGCGGCACTCATGGCAGAGTCCGGAATTTCGATACCGTGTTCGTTAAGCGTTGCGATAAGCGTGCTGAGCCTATCTTTGTTTGCAACGGGGTAGAAGGATGTGTTGTCACTGCCGCCCATTGCATAACCGCCGCCGATATCGCTGCCGTAGGCAACGGTGAACTGAACGCGGACAACATCGCCGTCGGACAGATATGAATCTGAGAAGCCGACATTGGGGAACACATTGTTAAGACAGTACATCCAGCCGGAAGCATAGCAATAGTCGAATTCGCCGAGTTCATTTTCACTGTAGCGATCTTCAAGCGTTATGCCCCAAGACGAAAGCGCATCAACAAGTTCTGCGGGAGCGTTGACGGGAGAGACGGGGATATTGGGAATCGTGCCGTCCTTAATGGTTGCAAGATAGAAACCGCCTTCAACGCTGCCGGTATGGGATTCGGTGAATCCGAAGCGGTTAAGCACACGCATCAGTACCGCGGCAGCGCAGTCACCGGCATAAATATCGGTAAGCACGGGTTCAACGATGTAGCCTTCACCGAGGGAGAATGCTTCGATGCTGAAGATCGCCTGACCGACGAATTCGCCGTCTTCTGCGGGCTGATAGGTAATAGTGTATGTCAACTCAGCATCGCCGGCGGAAACAACGACGGTGTTTTCACCTTCAACAGTAAAGTTCAAAGTGAAGCTCGTCTGCGTTGCATCGTCCCAAGTGGGGGAGAGTGCATCGCCGTTGAAAGTTGCGGGGGGGGGTCGGAGTGACCTTGTTGCCGTCGCCGTCCTTTGCAATAACAAAGAACGTGCGTTTTGCTGTCTTCTGGATTATTCCGTCAGACAGGGTTGTTTCAATGCTGTAATTGCTTTTCACAGCATCGGTTAAGGTTGCTGCGCCTGCAAAACTCATCGGGATGATTCCGATAAGAAGTGCGAGTGCAAGAAGGAAGGACAGAATTTTTTTCATTTTCTTTTCCCTTTCGTTTTATTTTAAACGGCCGGAGATGAATCACAGTCCGTTTAATTCTGTCGGAGCTTTATCCCGGAAGTTCATCATGATGATGTTCCGCCGGGATAAAGCGTGGTCTTTTCTGCGTTAAAGCAGATTATTCAATGCCCATTGCTTTGCGGAAAACGAGCAGTGCGTCAATGGATGTGATTGCGCCGTCGCCGTCCATATCGCAGATGATGCGTTCCGTTTCGTTTGCGGGAATGATTCCGAGAGCGATGCGAAGCATCAACAGAGAATCGGCAGTGTCAAGGCTGCCGCTCCCGTTTGCGTCACCGCGAAGCATAAGCGCTGCGTCAATGGTGATATTCTCTGCCGGCATGGTTTCGGGAACGTCCCAACCGAAGAAAACAAATCCTTCTTCAGGATTGTACTCAGGTGCATTGACTGCATCGCCCGCCGCATAAGTCTGTTCTGCATAGAATTCGCCGTTGACGGTATAGGTGACGGTGAATGTGGGCTGCGCTGCGTTAATAACAAGGTTGATAACGCCGTCAGGTGCGTGGTACTCGGTTCCGGGAACACCATCCCTGTTCTGATACATAAGTGAGGGATGGGAAATGATGAACATATTATCATCCGAAGTCAACGGAGCCGTTGAATAAACAGCATAGGCAGTTATATCCCGCACCGTACCGTTTGCATAATGCGCAAGCACCTGCATTCCCGTCGGATCAAAGGTTTCGCCGATGGTATAGACGGTTTTATCAGGCAGTTTGGCAATTTCAATGCGATCAACAACGCTTCCGACTGCCATCAGGTAAGCGGAATCGTTTTTGAAATAAATGGTTCCGTCGGCATCGATAATCGGGCTGCAAATCGCATACTGAGCCTGCGCCCCGTCGGGAGTGAACAAAACCGGAGCGCAATCGTATGTTGTGCCTTGATATTCCTCCTGCACGACGGCAGAAGGTTCGGTCTGGCCGGGTCTGTCTGCAATGACGCGAAGCATACCGGGAGTGAAGTTATCAAAGAAATAGACGTAAACAGTGTCGTCATCACCTGCATATGCAGTGGTAAGGACGCCGCTTGTCTGCGGATAACCTTTTGTGCGTACCGTATATGCAATGCTCATGCTTTCAAGGTCAATAACCGTGATGTTGTGTCCGGAGTATGCGCCGAATTGGGATGTTCCGGAAACACCGACATAGGCCCTGCCGTTGTAAACCGTCGGAGTGCAGGTACTCATGGCGGGGTTTGATGGGTCATCCGCATAGTTGAACAGCTTTACAAAGCTGAGCGAACCCTCGGTGAAGCTGCCATCCGCTTCAACATGAACAGCATAGAAATAGCCGCCCTTGGTTGTGAAATAAGCTGTACCGGCGGAGCTTGTACCGTTTTCATCATCGGGAACGAAAGTGACGCTGCTGCGTGCATCCCCGGGGTGAGGAAGGGTGATACTGCCGAGAACCGAACCGGAGGTTGGGTTCAGCGAAACTATCCTTGCGTGGCCGTCGGTGTAGCCGCTTTCGCCGTCATCAGTGTCAATAAGAACAAATTCATCGCACACATATGCGCCTGCCCAATAGAAGCCGCCCTTTGAAACATATCTCCAGGAAGCATGCTTTGTTTCGTTGCTGACATCGGGATCTTCGTCCGTTGCCGAAACGCATACGAAACTTGCATCGCCTGTTTCGCTCTTCCAAAAACCGGTGTAAATATAGCCGTCATGGTAAACGATCGGGCAGTTCGGCTGTCCGCCGTTTGAATCCGTGAAGAGCCAAAGAGAATCGAGAGTGACGGCATCGAATGCCTGAATTCTGCCGTTGGACAGCCCGACAAATATCATGCCGTCCGCATAGGTGGGAGAATTAATCGCGAAACTCGAACTAGCCGCCATGGACTTTGTGACAAGTGCCTCACCGCTCGTTTTATCAATTTTGTAGATATTGGTTCCTGCGTAAACGTACAGAAAATCATCAACAATGATGGGGCAGCTGCAGGCATTTGAGCCGTAACCGCTGCCGAACTGAGTTGCCCAATACAGCACGGAGTCGTTGGCGATCGTCGGTATGGGGTAGTCAACAACGCCGTTGTTAAAACGGTTGGCGCGGAAAGTAGGCCACTGAGCGTCAAGATTCGGGTCAAGATTCGGATTCGGTTCGGCAGCCGTCAGAACAGCATTGATTTCAATGACTTCATCGCTCTGAACAGGGATATAATTCGATTCATGAATGCCTGCAAAGCCGGCCTTTGTAACGGTGTAAGCATAACTTTCACCGGGGATAAGACTGTAGGTGCCGTCCTCGTTTTTAGGTACGGAAAGGCTCGTGCTGTTTGAAATAACGAAGGTTATCGCATCCGCAGGTTCCGTTACAAAGCGCACCGGTGTGGGCGCTGTCTTGGCAAGATGAAGCGTATAGGTGCTTTGCACGGAGGCATCGTCTTCGTGGCAGATGGTGACGGTGATGTCTTCACTGCTGAGCGCGGAATCAAGAGAAACGGAGACATTTGACGGGTCATCAAAACGTTCACCGTTTACAAGCAGATAATAACCGCCCTTGTTGGGAGCAGTTTCGCTCGCGGTGCTCTTGAATGAAGCAGAAATAATAACTTCGGGAATACTCAACGCAATAGTTGCATAGTAGTCGACCCTGTCTCTGTCATATTTAACAATGCTGCCGTTTTCATCGCGTAGCACAATATCGTTCACAATACCGTTCGCTTGGGTTTTTGCCGAAAGTGTACCGAGGCTCAACGCTCTTCTCGCAACGAACGTATACTCCTGATAGTATTCAACCGAATCAACGGTCTTTGTAAGTCGGAGTATCATCGTATTTGCGTAACCGCAGTTGGATGCAACAAACTGACCGCAGGCAACCGCACCTGCAGCACTTTCAACCGTTGAGTCAATTAACTTATCCACGGGAATACCGTTGGTTGAAGCAATGGCAGTCTGCTTGTCATACAATGCATGAATTTCATACGCATCGTCATTGCACGTAGCCTTCATAAAGAAGGAGGAGTTTGCATCCGAAACGGTGAACATGTATTCGTGTTCGGCGGAAGCAAAAGCCCTGTCGAGGGGATAAACACGGGTATTTGCATTACCGACGTTACGCGCAGTGTATGCGCCGACGGCTGTGAGCTTGTCCGTGCTTTCGGGTTCGGAAACGGTAAAATCGGTGCCTTCCGCCGCCGTGAATCTTGCGGAAGTATGGAAATACCGGTTCTTTGTTGCGATACAGTCATATTCTTCACCCGGAGTGAGAGCGTATGTGTTGACATACACACCGTCAACAACTTCACCGCATACCAAAGGTTGAATCACACCGCCGGCGGCATTAACAATTTCTGCTTCGGTTCCGGCCGGGATGATGACGTTGACGTCGGTCGCCTGAAGGCGCGTAATGTTCAGCGTGTAGGAAAATGTTCTTGTGATGTTTTCTTCTGCATTCACGGTATATTCAACCGTAACATCTACAGCTGTGCTTTCGCCGATGCCATTGAGAACAACCTCGCGCTGCGTATCATTGCCGTTCACGAGAATTCTGTAATCGGAAAGAACGGGGAAGGGTGAAATGACAACGCTTTCGGCAACGGTAGTGAGGGAGTATTCGCCGGTAAGGGGGGCAAACTCTATAGGAAGCCGTGTGCCGCTGCCGAAAACCTGAAGATCGGCAAGCGTCGGAATGCGCTCAAGATTGATTTCAAAGGACTGTATCTGAGTCTGTTCACCGACATAATAACGCGCTTCAATGTCAAAGCTGCGCTCAGTCATGCTGTTTTTTTCCCAAAGGTTCGTGAGCACTGTATAGCGGCTTTCCCAACCCTTGTTGTTTGCGGGAACGCTTCCGTCGGAATTATCCCTGCCGTTGATGTCAACATAGCAGGCATAAGTTTTAACGCTGTCTGAAGGAAGATCCGCGCCGCGCGTAAGGTACATATAGACATTGCCGTGGTTTGTGTCTTCAACTTTGTAAGTTGCGGTGTGAGTTCCGTAATCCTGCTCGCGTTCGTAAAGCTTCTCGAGTGCGCCGCTGTCGGCGTGGAAGATTATGTCTCCGAACCACTCGCCATAAGGAAGTGCAGCATCGATTGCGGAAGCAGAGTACTCTCCGCTTTCGGCATCGGGAGAAACGGTCACTCTGCCCTCAATGCGGTTGTGCCCGCCGTCGGAAACGGAATAGGTTGAAACACCTGCATAAGCCTGGGCGGTTGTTCCGCTGTAAATGCTCGCATTGCCGTAGGCGTCGGTAATGGTGATAACGGGGTTTTCAATTGTAATACCGTTTTGAGTAACATTAAAAACAACGTCGTATTTGTCGCCTTCGAGATATGCGGCATAATCCCGCATTGCGGAATCAAGCGCGGAGAAAAGCACCTGAGCCTGTTCTGCATTTGCATTGCGCAGGCCGCGCAGTGCATCGGCATAGGCAGTCTTTGCGGCGGGGTAGTTTAAAACGCCGTTGGCGGAATAATTGAAATCGCCCATAAGTGTTATAAGCGCAATCATTTCTTTTGAGGCAACCTCATTTTCGGCAAAACCTATTGCGGTTATGTCGGAAGCGGCCGCATCAAGATCGTATCCGCATTCACCGGTTGATTCGTCATAATCATAAAATCTGACGAAATTACCCCGGACACCGTCAATTGCGGTGATGAAGCCGCTTTCAATGCCGCTGAACGTGTGTCCGCTTGCTTGAAGAGCTTCTTTAACAGTTTGCCCGTGAGCGTAATCGACCCGAACGGGTTCGATTATCGTGGCAGTTGCGGTGGAAGCGGTGAGATAAAAGCTTCCGCCGGTTTGCAGCAGCTTTGCGGCAGCGGCGGATGCGGGAGCAAGGCACCCGAATGCCAACATGATGCAGAGCATTGCAGCAATGAGTCGTGTTGTTCTTTTCATTAAAAAACCTCCTTATGATTTAGTAATAAGCTGAATTGAATACAGCTTTTACTTATATATAAACACAGGCGATATATCTGTCGCGCAGCCGTCCGAAGAATGAGCGCGAACTCCTGTATTTGTCAACCTCTGATTCAATATACGTCTGCATATCTTCTTTTTGCTCAGCAGTCATTTTATGGTTGCTGAACACGGCTTCAGCGTTGAGCTCGGAATAGCGGGAATCAATTTTGCTGATATCAAGTCCGCATGCAGCCATGAACATGTTCAGGTAGCCGAACATAAGTGCAATGGCTTCGTTCGGTTCGGCATTGAGCATTTTTTTGAACGCTCGTCGAAATCGGATGCGGCGTACTGCAAGAAAAACAATCAGAGCCGCTGTGAGCAGAAGCAGAATCGGAAGGAATGCCAAAATCAGTGCTTTTGCAAGCTTTGTACTGTTAATTTTGTTCAGATTCTTTTGCGGACGCGCGAGGCGGATATCGGGAAGGTTATCATTCCGATAAGTATCCTCCCTGTCGTCTGAAGAATCCGGTTCGTTCGGAGCTTCGGTGTTATCGGAAGGATCCGATGAATCGTCAGTCCTTCTGTCATTACCGGAAAAAGCCGAATCACTTCCTTCAAAACCCGGAGTTGTTTCAAACGGGATCCATCCGATACCGTCGAGATAGTATTCAGCCCATGCATGCGCATCCGCTTCGGTCAGAACAACACGCCCCGAAACACTCCGTGCAGCAGCTGTTTCGGCATTGATATAATAGCCTTCGACATACCTTGACGGAACGCCGAAATATCTCAGCATAACGGCAGCACATGCTGCATAGTGAACGCTGTATCCGCGTTTGCCGACCTGAAGAACGTATGCGGCAAAATCATTCGTTCCGCAGTCAGTTTTGACCGTTTCATCATAGGTAATGTTTTCCTTCAGCGCGCTTAAAACGAGCGGCAGAATATCCGAAAGGGCAAGCGCAGGCGGGGCTTCGCCGAAAATTTCGGCCATTGCAGCAGTTGCTTCGGGAGTAAGAAGCAAACTTGTTTCATACACAAACTGAGCATAGGCGCGTTCGTCGGACAAGTACTTTTCAACGGAATCCCCGTTTGTATCCTTCAGCATTCTGCGGAGCTGAGGCGCACTCGGCACGGAGCTGCATTCAATGCTGAAATCTCTTCCGGTATTGTTCTTTCGAATACATGCGGAATCTCCGATGCGGTCTTCATCAAGAAGTTTTCCCGCAGCGGCATTATACGGAAGATACAGATAACGTCTGCATGCTGAAATCAGTTCAATATCAACTTTGCTTTTTGCGCATGCATTTCCGCCGTCAGCTCCAACAGCGGCTGCTGCGGAGCTCAATTGAGCTTGGGCAAAAAAACCGTCGGAATGAAGCCAGTAGAACAAGTCGTTGTATTTTGCAAGTTCTTTGTTTGGCAGCGATTCCCAGCTCGTTCCGGTGTAAACTTCTCCGACCATTCCACGAAAATAACCGCTTTGTATTGTTTCGGATGTTACAGCAATTGCGGGGGTTTCGGAAGTATTGCGTGCGCGAAGGGGAGAGAGCCGTCCCTCGGGCATGGAATTTGTTGTTTCATCGTAAACCGCACGGTGCAGCCAAATACCGAGGCTGCTGCTGAGTGCATTCAGCCTGCTGTCCGAACAAAAACTGCGCATGGGCAGAGAACCCAGAAAGACTGCCGAAGCAAGAAGCAGCGGAACGACGGCACAAGTGAGCTTTGCGCCCTTTTTTTGAAAATGCGGAACGGAGAGACTTCCCGCAGCAAGATGTGTTATTCCGCTTGCAATTATTAAAACCGCACCGACAGGTGATTGTGCAATGCCGCTTGCGGAAAGTACCGTGCCGAACAGAATAACTGCGTATGCAGCAATGCGTCTTCCGGCAGAAAACAGTTTGGCTGATGCTGCTGAAATAATGCTGCAAAGCAGAATAAGGAACGGCAATGTATCGGCAGGTTCGGATTGCACATCGAGATGGATTTTTCCTGTCAGCTTTATTAAAAGCGCAATGCAGTCATTAGTGAGTGCATCAAGTCCGCTGCGTATGCTCCCAAAAAAGAGTATGGAAAACAGGAAAACTGCGGCACAGTATAAAGACACTGCAACGGTTCCCCTCTTTCCGCGAAAAAGAAGTATGAGCACGCAGATTATCGGTGCTTCAAACGCGGTAACCGTAAACGCCGAAACGCTCAGCGAGTTAAAAATCGAAAACAGCAGGATGTTGAAGCCGAGTGTGAACATAACCGAACAGAGCAATGCTCTGGAAAAATCCCAGAAGCTTTGACAACATGCGCTTTTGGACTGCTCAATATGCAATTCGTCTCTTTTTTCTCTTTTAATCATTCAACTCAACCACAAATTTTATAATACGAAACCGGTTTAAAGGTCAACATCGGACAGTTCTTCAGCATAATTGTCTGAAGAGAATGCCGTAAACGTACCGTTGCCGCCCGCACGGCAGAGAAGCCGCTTTGTGTTTGCACCGGCGCAAAACTCCGCAGCAGAGTCTGAGAACTCTTTGCCGATAAACACGATTTTTCCGTATCCGCAGGCGCCGCGTTCCCTGACATATGCTGCGAAGGCGCTTTCCGAGGGTTCGCATTCGATAAGCCATTCGGCCGCAGAGGGAAGCTCATCGGAAGCATTCACGTCGATAAACTCAATTTGGCCGCATTGCGGGCGTGCAATTGTAAATGCGGTTCCGGAGTCCGACAGTGCGGAACAGACAGAGACTGCAACGTCACTGATTGCATCGCATTCAGCGGCTGTACATCCGGATACGTCCATGCAGATAAGCAGTGAACGTACTATCGGAAAGCTTGCGTCGCGCACGATGAGGTCATCGAATTTACAGGAGGCCTTCCAATGCACCTGTTTTAAAGAATCACCCTGTTCGTACGGACGGAGTTGAAAAACTTCGGAATGATCCGAACCGCGTTTGCCGGGTGCATAATCGCTGCTGTCTATATCATGAGAGAATGCATCGTTTCTGATGGCGTCAATATCGAACACTGTCGGCATAAATAAGCATTTTGCATCCGATCGCAGGGAAGAGCTGCTGCGTATTCTTTTAAAAAACAGTCCGAAGCAATCGGTAAGCTCTGTTCGCAGGATCTGCGGTGAAACGCTGCCGCAATGCATCGATTTTACAGAAAACCCGGTTCGGCTTTCCGAAAGTGCAGGGACGCTGCAACGAATGACCGAAATGCGGTTTTCTCCGTTAAGCTTGTTTAGCAAAATCAGAGTACAGCGCACGAACGGCAGCGGAATGATACTGTCATTGCGAAGAACGATTTCACAACGACAGCTTTCCCCGCGGGGACAGGAGGAAGAAGCTTTAACGGCAAATTCAACTTTCGAAGCGGCGAAACAGTTGAACGCAAAGCAAAGCGGGGGAATAAGCAGCACTGCTGCAAGCGGGAACAAAACAGCAAGTGACGGAAGCTTTAATGCGGTGATTGTGCAGCAGAAAAGAATCGACAGATACAGAACAGCAGCTGCAATGCGCCGCAGTGTGCAGCTTTGTGCAAAATCTTTTTTTACTGCAAAATCATCATCGATCCCCGCTGCTTTCTTTTCTTCGGGTTTGGGGTTATGCTTCATCTCCGTTTAAAATCCTTAACTCCCGGTTTTTTGTGTTCGGAAACAATTTCATCGGCAACATCCGTTTCGGTATACCCGCGCATTCGCGCTTTTGTGTTCAGAACAAGTCTGTGTGCACATACATCGCGGAAAACTGCGGCAACATCGTCCGCCGTAACATAGTCGCGGCGGGAAAGATAAGCATATGCTTTTGCGGCACGGCTCACCGCCAACGCACCGCGGGGGCTGATTCCGAACTGAACCGATTCGTGATGCCGCGTCTGCTCGGCAAGTTCGGCTATGTATTCGTAAACTTCATCGCATATGAATGTTTGTCGAACAACTTCGATTGTTTGCACCAGTTCATTGGCTGAGCATACGGCTTTTACATCGTCAAGCGGGTCGGAACGGTGTCTGCCCTGCAGTATTTCAACTTGACTTTTAATATCGGGATAACCCATGCTCAATTTGAACATGAACCTGTCCAGCTGAGAAACGGGCAGCAGTTGCGTTCCTGCCGACCCGATCGGATTTTCGGTTGCAAGAACGATGAACGGGGACGGAAGTTTATGGGTTGTTCCGTCAACTGTAACTTTTCCTTCCTCCATCGCTTCAAGCAGAGCGGATTGGGTTTTGCTTGAGGTGCGGTTGATTTCATCCGCAACAAGAAGATTTGTCATAACCGCTCCGGGCTTATACACAAAGTCGGAATTTGATTTTTCGAAAACCGAAAAGCCTGTCACATCGGAAGGCATTGTGTCCGGTGTGAACTGAATACGTTTGCAGTCAAGTCCGAGTGCCTTTGAAAAAGCAAGTGCAAGGCTTGTTTTTCCAACGCCGGGAACATCTTCCAGCAGTATGTGTCCCTGCGCAAGAATTGCAGTCAAAACCTTTTCGATAATTTCGTCCTTTCCGACGATAACTTTTTTGATTTCAGATTTAATGTTGTCTGTCAGCATTTATAATCACCGTTTATCATTAATTAATATTTTCATCGTGCAGACAATATCAGGCTATACGCTTTGAAAATCATACAGTCTTCCGAGCTTATGATCAGCTTTATACAATGCGATATGCGCAAGCATTGCCTGCTCCGTGGACATAAGGTTTCCTTCCGAATCGTTCGCAGAGTGCCTGTACACGCTGCCGGGGAGAAGAAAACTCTGCATTCCGTCAACAATGTTTTTACCGCCGCGCATGAAACGTTCATCGGTGCGTGGGTCGATACCAAGTGAACAGAGTGCAATAATAACCTGAGCTGTCGACTCGGTGTTTTCTGCACCATACGAGCAGAATGTGCAGTTTTCTTTCATTACAGCGGCAAGCCGTGCCAATGCACGGTCAACAGTGCGGGAGATCTCGCCGGGTGATATACCGACGGAAAGCGCGTTTTGGCTGCCGCAGTACGGGGCAAGAGCTTGAAGCGCCATTGCGGTTATATCAATGTCAAATGCACCTTTATCAAGCCCAAACCCTCCGCCGGGTTCTTCGGCAGCAAGAATTTCTTTAATGATGCCTGTTCGGGTATACCTGCTTCCGTCAGGAACCGCATAACTCTCAGAATCGAGAGTTATCAGTGCAAAAATGTATGCGTTCAGTCCTTGCGCGCCGAGTTCGCCGGGGTAGTTGTAGGTTCCGAGCTCAACAAGATTCACCGGTTCTCCGTTTTTATCCTCCGAAAATGCTGCCGGGTCACCGCCAAGTGCGAGCACCGTAAGAGCAATTCGGTGGTAGTCGGTTGCTCTGCCGAGGGATGAATCTTCGCCGAGTTTATTTTTTACATAAGCTTCAAGCGCGTGCAGGTAGGCTGTATAGCTATCCTCCGCACCGCCGACAGCACATGCCAAGGCTGCCCAGTCGCAAACGGAAGAACCGGCAGGGAATTCATCCGACGCATTAAGCAGACAGTCGCCTTCTTCAACTCCTGCAAGTTTCTTCATGCCCTGCGCAATCTGAAGAATGCGTTCGGACATGGGAGGCTGTACTCGTTCTTTATGCGGAGATGCACTGCATCCTGCGAATATGAGCAAAAACGCAAGCAGCAGGCTCAGAATTGATTTAATCTTTAATGTCATTATTTATCGCCTTTCTTTTTAAACCGGAATTTTCGGGTGAGCCCGCAGTACCGATGCAGATTTGCGGCACAAGCGTATGCGTCAGCATAAATACGCTTTGGCCGGGACTTCCTGCGGGAAGCACTTCGCGGTAAGTGTCATGGCATTTTGAGCAGCGGTACTCAATGAAACCATCCTCATCGTCAGTGGGTTCGACACGTTGAATGAGTTCGTAGTCGTGCTCAAGCTGAATGAATCCTCCGTCAATCCAAAGCCCGCAGTAACTTGAAAGTGAGCCTTCGGATCCGCCGGAACCTGTTGCGTCATATCCGCCGATATCCTTGCCGAGAGCAAGTGTAAACCGCAGACAGAGCTCGTCACCGTTGATTGGGTAGTATTCGGAAAGTCCGATTCCCGGGTACATGCCGTTTATACAGTACATCCAACCGGAACACCGCGTGAAGTCGAATTCTCCGATGCTGTCTCGGTCATGCTGATCCGTAAGAGTTATGCCGTCACGGAGTATCAGCTCCCAGAGTTCCGGAGGAATATCAACGCTGTATGCAATATCGCCCCACACGATGCGCCGCAGATAGAAATTCAGCCTCGGTGTTCCGCTGAATTGCGCTTCAATGCCATAGTCCTCGAACAGGCGCAGCAGCACTTCGGCAGCGTTTTCGCCTTCATGAACGGTATAATCATCATCAATAATGATGCCGAGCCCGAGGGTGGTTGCATCTATTGAAATATGGATGCTTCCGTTTTCATCTCCTTCACCGACGCGGTGATAGGGCAGAATGAGTTTTCGGAAAGTTGAGTTCCCTTCATCATCCCATGCAAGTATAGTAACAATATGGTCGATGTCGTCTCCGACATTCGGCGGAGTCAGCACAAGGTGATATTCAAACACCGTGCTGCCGGTCGGATTCGTTTGAACAACACCGTCAAGGGTAACAACGATATGGTTTGCGTATATAACATTGCCTTCCCAGGTGCGTGCAGCAACTCTTAGCAGGAAACGGCTGCTTGTGATCACACTGTCGTCGCCGTCGCGGTTTGTTGTTATCACCGGCGGATGTTCACCGACAACAGGATTGTCTTCATCGGCAGGCTGATTGCGGTAGGTGATATAAAAGCGCACAGCACCGGGTGGTGGGGTAAAAAAAAAAAAACCCCCCCCCCCCCGCCGCAAAGTTCACTTCCGCGATAGAGATACATTGTGATTATGTACTCATTGTTTATCGACAACACGGGACGAAAATAACTCTGCTCATCCGGGTACAGCAATTCACCGTTGTTCACGTTGTCGTAACGGCCTTTAATATAAACTTTAAGTGAAAGATTATCTCCCCCGGCAGGGTATGCATAAAAAACAAGCGTGTCGTTTTCTATATCGGCAGGAGTATATATTCCACTGTAAAGATCCGTTGCAATATAGGGTTCTTCGGGTTCGGGAGTGTATTCACCACCCGGCTCGGGAGTGATTTCGCCGCCGGGCTCGGGAGTACCGTCTCAGCCGCGTGCGGG
>ERZ780119.147-NODE-147-length-18000-cov-9.01103_pt1 | contig 18000 bp, 13 predicted proteins | sample MGYA00433083_ERZ780119 | MGnify/ENA primary metagenome ERZ780119 (study PRJEB29588, sample SAMEA2149557) | human gut metagenome | biome: human gut; feature: human-associated habitat; material: faeces | place: Denmark | collected 2008/2010 ... | reverse complement strand
CTTCGTGAAGCTTCAGAATGTCATCCAGACTGCTTACACCTCCACTTGCTATCAGGTGTAACTCGGGATAAGCAGCCATAATGTCTTTATAGAGTGGGGTGGAAGGACCTTCCAGCATTCCGTCGCGGCTGATGTCGGTACAGAGGACTTTGGTAATTCCTTTCTTGATGTAATAATCTAAGAACGGCATTAGTTCTTGCGAACTTTCCTCTTTCCATCCGCTGATTGCTATCTTATTGTCCTTGACATCGGCACCAAGGATGATTTTATCGTTGCCGTATTTATCCAGCCACTGGCAGAACAAGTCCGGCTGTTTGACGGCGATGCTTCCCAAAGTTACCATCTGGGCTCCGTTTTCGAAGGCGATGGTTAAATCTTCATCGCTTTTTACACCCCCTCCGAAGTCGATTATCAGTGATGTCTGACTGGCAATTCTGTCGAGAACACGATAATTTACTACGTGGTGTGAAGCTGCGCCATCCAGATCGACTACATGCAAACGGCTGATTCCGTATGCTTCAAATTCCTTGGCAACTTCCACAGGATTCTCATTGTATACCTTTTGAGAATCGTATTTGCCTTGTGAAAGGCGTACACATTTCCCATCAATAATATCGATGGCAGGGATAAATTCTATCATAATGCGTTAAATGGCTGTTGAGATATGTTTATAAATCGAGGAAATTGGAAAGAATTTTTTCTCCGGTTTTCCCGCTTTTTTCAGGATGAAATTGTGTTGCATAGAAATTATCTTTGTGCAACGCCGAGCTGTAAGGCAGGATATAGTCGGTCTGAGCCGCGGTACATTCGTTCAAAGGAACGTAATAACTATGCACAAAGTAGACAAATTCCTCGTTGCCTAAACCTTCGAATAATTTGCTCTGAAAATGAGTAATGGTATTCCATCCCATGTGGGGAACCTTATCTTCGTGCCGCAAAGACTGGAAGCGTTTTACTTCTGCATCGAATATGCCCAGACAATCTACATCCCCTTCTTCCGAGTGTTTGCACATGAGCTGCATGCCCAGACAAATACCCAATACGGGTTGCTTCAGCCCTTTGATAAATAGGTCAAGCTGGTTTTCCCGTAAATATTGCATGGTGTTTCGTGCTTCTCCTACACCGGGGAAGATTATTTTATCCGCCTTTTGCAGGATTTCCTTATCGGCGGTAATGATTGGTTCCACTCCCAGGCGGCGTAAGGCGTAATCTACGGAAAAGATATTGCCGGCGTTGTATTTTATAATAGCTACATTCATCCTTTTTTTCTTTAATTTGTAGGTTTTGCAAAAGTAACGAATTATTGTGAACTTCCTATTATTTATAACAAAAAGTTCGATGATAGGTTTCGTATGTGACAAGTATTTCGAAAAGTGTATAAATTTTGGGTTTTCTATAAATAATATGATGAGAGAGTAAAAAAGAATTTGCCTACAAATTCTTGCGAATTAAGGAAAAAGTACTACCTTTGCAACCGCAATCGAGAGAGAAAGCAACGAAAGAAAAACTTAATGGTGCGTTAGTTCAGTTGGTTAGAATACATGCCTGTCACGCATGGGGTCACGGGTTCGAGTCCCGTACGCACCGCTGAGACTCAAGGATAACTGAGAGCCTGAAAGTAAAAAAGCCCACAATTTCAATGAATTGTGGGCTTTTTTGTATCCAGCAACTGCCAATCCAAGGACATTAAACAGCCCACTTCGGACAAAGTTCCGTTACCAAATCGTTACAGAAAAACCGACGTCTGATAATTGTAACGGTATGTGGTGAAAAATATAGAGGTACTTTTGAGTAAAAGCAGACTTTATTTTTAGCTTGACACGTTCGTGATGAGATCTTATTGCATTCGTGTTGAGATGTCATCACGCTCGTGATGACATTGAAGCACGTTCGTATCAATATATATTCTGAAGTTTTTATTCTCATTTTTAAGGCGATGATGCATTACCATTATATGAACAATCTCATGTTTATGCTGTGTGAGAATTTAACGTTCCGCTGTTGATAAAAATATGTTTACTGATTTTTGCTTTATTCGAAAAAGTCCTAATTTTGCATCGCCTTTTGAATAGCAAAGCAATTATGGAAAATTATATGGCAAAAGCGGCAGACGCTTTCTTGACAAGCCGTCCTTACGGTATTCGTCTGGATTTCAGACGAAAAGGATTTGTCCTTTTCAATCATAATATGAATACGCTGGGTAATAATGTACCTTGTCGGGTGGATATGCTTCCGTTGGAGAATTTCGATGTAGAAGATATTCCTCAGTCGGGCGACCGTATCGTCAGAAACGGAGATGTGATGGATATCTTCTTCTATAGTGAGGCAAGTAATCCGTATGCAGGCGACAGACTTGATCTGGAAAAATTGAAAGCTTATAATAAATACATTTACCCGCTCGCTCTTCTGCTGGATCGTAATTTGTAGACTTTTCAGAGTGGTAGGGTAAAGAAAAGTCCCTTTCGGATCTTGAAAATCAGGAGTACGAAATAAATAGAATCCTTCTCCATAAATGAAAAGTGTGAAACAGCTGTGGAGAAGGAATATTCTTTTTGCTCAGACGGTTGCTTATTCAGCAGTGTCGAACACTCATTTCTTCAGGGCACGATAGATTCTATCGTCATCGACGGAGGCAGTTATATATAGTCGGCCACTGCCTCAAGTGAATCTTTGTGTTTCCCATTGCGACCCCTATGCCGGCTTTTCTGACATAAAGACGGCCGAACAGATTTCATTGCTGAAATATTCCAAGACTTCGTGTGGAGTAGATTTTCTACTCTGCACGGCAGACAGTGAGGAAAAGTGTGGTTGGTTTGATATAGAAAAATGCTATAAGACCGATTTTTTGAATTCTATTTTCCCCGGAAAGCAGCAGAATATCTGTTTTTGTCGGGCAGAAAAATCGAATTACACGATGGCATGGTACTTGTCGTTTTCTCCTTATCAGCAGCAGGAATGGCATGTAAACATGGATGATCTGTAATGTACGATTCTCGTTTTTCAAGAGGAATTTATCAACTTGTTTTTGTCTGACAAGTATTTTATGCAAGGCTGTTGTATTGTTTTCAGAATGACTATCCGACCTTTTTTCGACATGAATCTTTTTGAAATGGATGGTTTTCTGGCTTTGCGTGGGAAAAAGAGGAAGGAGCTGCGGAAACCTGTGGCCAACAGCTATCATTTGATTGTGGCGTATTTATATCAGTTTTTGCTGTTGCTCAACCGTTTTTATACTAAACACTTTAATTTACCCGACGGCTTTGCCTCTGAATAGCCGTGCCTATCAGTATAAACAGTTGCTGGAGAAGAACATTTTCAGAAGGTACGTGTAAACGATTATGCTGAGATAATGGGAGTGAGTCGTGTTTCACTGGATAAGGCTGTGGTCTGGGAGTTTGGAATTTCGGCAGCCCCATCTGCTGGAACAGCCGCTGTTGCAGGAAATAAAAAATGATTTGTTGTTTACGGCTTTTTCTGTAAAGAGAATAGCTTTCCGTCTGCATTTCTTGGAACCGACTCATATGATACGCTTTTTCAAGCAGCAGACGGGATAGACGATTACACAGTTCCTGCAAGAAACAAAAAACGGGGAAGATTCTCAAAATGGTAATCATGGAAGTGATTTAGGTAGAAGCTCCTTTTTTCAGGGACATCTGTTTTTGTCGCCATAGAAATATTAATCGACTATGGGGACAATGCAATCGAGTTATTGAAGAAAAGATAGACGAAGCGGAAGCTATTGTTGTAGGAGGAGCTTCCGGCATGTCAGTAGCTTCCGGTTTATCTTTTATATTATCAGGATAATGTTGTTCAGGAATTGCGTAATGGCGTGGGGTAGAAACAATAGATGCCAGCACAGCTGGCATCTAAATATCATAGGCAGGCATCTTGAGAAGTGCTGTCTGTTCCGTTATTTTACATCGGGAAAAGCCTTTTTCCAGATGTCTTGTCGTAAGTCAACAAGCGTAAGGACGGTAATCAATGATTGTGCTTTAGGCAGGGTACCATCATTGTAATCTAAAGGAGTAATATAAGCTCCTGGCATTATTCCTTCTTTATATATTATCTTAAATCTTTTAACTACACCATGGTTGGGCTCGTTATCCGACATATTATTGTCACAGTAGTAGATAAATGATACATAACCTTCTGCATCAAATTCGGCTCCCCAGATGGTCATAGAATGGAGTTTTGCATCAGAACCGGCGAATCCGCTTGCTGTAAATCCGATCGCTTTGTGTGAACGGAAAGCATCCTTTATCCATTGGTTAAAGTTTTCTTTTGAAGTATTGTGAGTTTCTGTAGCAATTACATCTTTTGTTGAAAACACTTTGCTAAAAAATCCCTCAAAACTTTCGTTGTTGCTGTATATCAGGTTCTTCTTGTCTCCGTTGATAAACCAGTTTACTCCTCCGGTATCCCAGCTTCCTTTATTAGGATAGGAAGCTTTGAAGAAATTGAACACTTCGCTGTGATCTTGGTGATCTGCTGTCATCAATTGATATCCTTTGGGGCAAGTAGTGCCGTATTTGGTTTCGTAAGCTTCGACATACTTTTTATTCTGTTCCAGCCACCAGTGTATTAGGTTGGAAGCCGATGCAGCCCAGCACATATTGCCGTCGCCCTTGTAATTAAATGTCTTATTGCAGTCGTACCATCCGCAGCCTTCCGTCCAGGTCAGATACTGTACTTCGTTAGGCAGACCTAATTTTTCATAGGCAATGCGCATCCATTTTCCTTAAGGGAAAGATTCTGTTATTACATCATATGAGGGAATGTGCTCTTTTCCCGGGAACGGAGGCGAGGTAATGCCATATACCCAATATGCCTGGTTGCTGAATTCCATATCGGCGTTGCCTCCTTCTTCGGCCGGTTTCAGTGTCAGGTTCAGGGTTGTCTGCATGCCTGGAGCAAAATTTTCTATCTGAGAGTCGATTGGATAAGTTACGCTTTTCCCTTTGCTAGTCAGTCGGATAAAGCCTTCATCGCCACGATAAGCTTTTGCTTCCTGCGGGAGAATGATGGCTGTATAAGTATTGGCCGTTTCCTGTTGAGGGGTTATCCATTTGTAGGTGGAAGAAGCATTTCCTTTTAGGCTAACTTTTCCGTCGGTGATGGATATATTCCCATCGGTCAGACTTCGTACTTCTATTTTCAAGTCATCGGGTACGGTACCTTTCAGGTTGATAATAATACGGTGTAATGCGTGCTGAAATTGCAATGTAGCGGATGTGCTGTTTGCGTCTACCGTAGTATTTGCAAAAAGAATGTCGGCTGCATTGTATTTTTCTTTATTGTTTTGTTCAACAGACAAGCTGATGTCTCTTGTTGTTGCGTCATCCGTCGATTGTGGAAGTAGAGGGAAAATTCCCGAGAGCTGAAGTACTCCTTTGTTATATTTATCGCGTTGCAGGTTAGGACTCCACTGTCCGTTGCTGTATGTTAGCTGAGTTGTAGTGGCTTTATTTTCAGATACAATTTGAATTTCGATGCGATCATTGTCTGTAAAACTGCCTTTACCTTCAGAGCCTATTACGGCACGGCTCTGCTGTCCGGAGGGGCTTTCCATCCATCCCGTCTGGAAACAGGTTAATGAAAGGCTGTTGTCTTGACTAGTAAAAATATCCTCTGACTGATTGCATGAGCTTAGAAAAAGCAGGAAGCTGGAGAATATGGTAACAATTGTGTTAGTCTTCTTCATAATTATTATATGGTTTCCGTTATTCTTATTTATATGTATACATAAAAAAGGCATAAATTGTTCATTTAAAATGCTGAAAAAGAAATCTTATTTTGATAAGATCGTTTGACGTTGTTGCATTTTTTTTCTTTGCCATAAAAGGTAACCGGTACAGATCAGCAACGATACGGTTGTAGAAAGTGGCGGAGCATATCCCATCCAGAAAAGGGTCGTCGGATCAATGTGGCTGAAGGCCCACGATAGAGGTATACGGAAAAAGAATGTAGCTATGAGGCTGTGTATCATGGGAAACCACGAGTTGCCCTGTCCACTGAAATAAGAATTTATACAAAACACGAAGCTGACAATGATACAGTCGATGCTGTACCCCCGCAAATAGGTTGATCCCATAGCGACTACGGATTCGTCATCTGTAAAGATTCTTACAAGGGTTTCCGGCAGAATTTGTGAGTAGGCACAGACTGAAATACCGAATACCAATGCCATTGCGATGCCCGAATGCAAGCATTGGTTCATACGAGGGATGAGCCCGGCACCGTAGTTTTGTGCGGTCATGGCAGCAACGGCCGATGAAATAGCTACGGGAGGCAGCATGGCAAACACGATGATTTTTTCGACTACACCTAATGCTGCCGACGCGATGACCCCCATTTGATTGACGATAATCGTAATAATCAGAAAGGAAATATTGATCAGTGCATCTTGCAGGGCGATGGGAGCTCCCAGGAATACGACCCGTCGTGACAGATTTCCGTTCAGGCGGATGTCACGTCGGGTAAATGGGAAACTGAAACCTCGGCGATGCAGGAACCATAAGGCGGTCAGGAAACTGATTCCTTGTGAGGAGATGGTGGCAATTGCTGCTCCTGCCGCACGCATATGCAGGCCTCCTACCAGAGCAAAGTCAAGTATAACATTGACCATACAGGCCAATGCTACAAAATAGAGTGGAGTGCGGGAATCGCCGAGTCCACGAAGTATTCCGCAGACAACATTATAACCTATGATAAAAGGAATACCCAGTGAGCAGATTAGCAGATACATTTCTGTATCGTGCATGGCTTCGGCCGGAGTATGCATGATGCAGGCTATGGGATTATGCAGAATCGTCATCAATAGTGTGAGCAGGACTCCTGTGATAGCGAACAGCCATACCGACGAACCTATAATGGAAGCTGTTTCTTTGTAATTGCGTGCTCCGGTAGCTATGCCGATGAGAACAGTTACTCCGGTAGTCAGTCCAAGGATAATACCTGTAATGGTTTGCATCACCTGACTGCCTATTGCTACTCCGGCTACGCTTGCTGCATCATCAAACTGCCCTACGACAAACAAGTCGGCACCACCATATAAGGCTTGCAATACATTGGCCAGCAGGTAAGGTACGGCAAACTGAAACAAGACTTTTGATACATTCCCTTGCGTTAAATCAAGCTCTTTCATATACTTCCGATAACAATGTCTGATTTGATAAATAAAAAGCCGGATAAGTTGATTGGTTTTACCCAGTCATCTTATCCGGCTTTTTATTGCCCTCCGATGAGGATTACAAAACGCTCTTATCCGATGTGCACGCAAAAGTAGGATGAATTATCGGTGTAATCAAATGTTCAAGCACATTTCTTATAAGAAATTTCAGAAAATCATTTGTTAGTTTGCATAATGATTTCAGACAAAAAAGGAATCGTTTGCAACAGTTTGGAACGAATATTAGCAAAGAGTCCGCACTTTTTTAATAGAGTTTATGAAAAGCGCTGATTTTTGATAAAAAAGTATCAACCCTTCTTTGTGTAGATGTACTATATTTGCAGAAAATACTATGATATATGAAAAACAAAAACTATTTGTCAGGCTTATTATTCTGTGGCATGATCGCAGGATTTTCTTTGTCTGTTTCAGCAGAAACTCGTCAAAACGATAAAGTATTTATATCTTCCGATGATTCTCACATTGTTTATATGGGAAGAATCAGCAGAACCGTTCCTCATATGGTACGTTTCACCTATCCGGGTGTCAGTATCTTTGCCAATTTTGAAGGTACTTCCTTGCAGATGAAAGTGAAGCCCGGAAGTGGAGCTTTCATGGTGGAGATCGACGACGAGTTGCCTTATCGAATCAACTATTCGGCAAACGACTCTATACAGACTTTGGCAGAGGGACTACCCGAAGGTACTCATCGGGTACGTATCATGTATGCAATAGAAGGATATGAGCTGAAGCCTGCGTTCAAAGGCTTTTATTTGGACAATGGATGTCGCCTTGCGGAGGCTCCGGTCTTGCCCGAACGTCGGATTGAATTTATCGGCAATTCCATAACTTGCGGATATGGAGTAGAATCGGAGAATCCGAAAGATCCGTTTACCTACGACACTGAAAATCATTTTTATACCTATGCGGCCCGTACAGCGCGGGCTCTGAAGGCACAACATCTTGTAGTAGCTCGTTCGGGAATAGGTATATATCGTAATTATGCCGGACCTCGTTCGGGTAGCAAAGACTGTATGCCTGCCATGTACGAACAAGTTCTTTTTACAGATTCTACCGAACTGTGGAACCATGCTCTGTATACTCCCGATGTAGTATGCGTCAACTTAGGAACAAACGATATAAGTTTGAATGATTATGACATGGACTTGCTGACTGATGGCTATCGTCGGTTTATGAAAAAACTTCGTTCCATTTATCCGAAAGCCAAGCTGGTTTTGCTGAGCGGTTCTATGACGGACAGTCAGGCACTGAGTGATTTAAAGAAAGCCATGGATACGGTTGCCGACGAAATGCATAAAAACGGGGACAAAGAGGTCTATCGTTTCGATATGTCTCCGCAGACGGGTTCATTGGGAATGGGAGCTAGTTATCACCCATCTATGCGGCAGCATCAGAAAATGGCATCCGAACTGACTGCCTTTCTGAAGAAACTGATGAATTGGTAAATGAAAAATGTTATTTAAAATATTACAGCAATGAAGAAATGGATTATAAGTGCTTGCTTGTTGATGATGCAGGCCGGAGCATGGGCAAAGGTAACCCTGCCCGACATTATGAGTGACAATATGGTGTTGCAGCAACAGACGGAGGCTTGTCTGTGGGGAAAGGCTAATGCCAATGCCGAAGTAACTATCTGCCCGTCGTGGAATAATGAAGCCTATAAGGTGAAAGCCGGTGCCGATGGTAAGTGGATCGCTAAAATTCAGACACCTACCGCAAGCTATCAGACTTATACGATTTCGATTTCCGATGGCGAGGAAGTGAAGCTAAACAACGTATTGGTAGGAGAGGTTTGGTTCTGTTCCGGACAGTCGAATATGGAAATGCCTCTACGTGGTTTCTGGAATTGTCCGATAGCTGGAGCCAACGAAACAATAGCTACTGCGTCGAAGTGGAAAGGAATTCGTGTGGCTACAGTGGAAAAGAACGGGCAGTTGCAGCCTGTCGACGAGTGTAAGGGAACTTGGAAGGTGAGCAATCCGGAAAATGCTCCTGCCTTTAGTGCAACAGCCTTCAATTTTGCCATGATGATGAATCAGGTGTTGGATATTCCGATTGGTATTATCAATTGCAGCTGGGGTGGTTCGATGGTAGAAGGATGGTTGCCCCGTGAGATTGTTTCGCAGTATCCCGACATCGACTTGAAGCGTGATATTCGTAAGGAAGAAGGACACGACTGGTGGCATTATATGAGTCCGACGCTGATGTACAACGGTATGCTGAAGCCTTTGCAAAATTATACCATCAAAGGGTTCTTGTGGTATCAGGGAGAATCGAACGTGGGCAAGCACAAGACGTATGCCGAACGCTTGAAGACCATGGTGGAACTTTGGCGTAAAGAATGGGGACTGGGTGAACTTCCGTTCTATTATGTAGAGATTGCTCCTTTCAATTCTACGGAAACGACAGCCAGCGCATACCTGCGTGAAGCACAGTTCAAGGCGCAGTCCATCATCCCGAATAGTGGAATGATTTCGACAAACGATCTGGTTCAGCCTTATGAAATAAAGAATGTTCATCCCAAGAACAAGACAGATGTAGGAAAACGTCTGGCTTATATGGCGCTGAGCAAGACCTATCATGTGCCGGGTATAGAAGCTTACGGACCGGTTTACAAATCGATGGAAGTAAAAGACGGTGCCGTTATCTTGTCGTTCGACCATGCAGAAGAGGGCTTTAACCGCTTGTCGGGCATGGAAGGTTTCGAAGTAGCCGGAAGTGATAAAGTTTTTTATCCGGCAAAGGCTGAAGTTTTCAATAACTTGCAGATTAAAGTTACATGCGACAAGGTAGCTCAGCCGGTTGCCGTACGTTATTGTTTCCGTGACTTCCAGATCGGAAATGTTGCAGGTTTGCGTGAATTGCCTTTGTATCCCTTCCGTACAGACGACTGGGAGTAAAATAATCTACAGCTTCGATGGATGAAGGAACGTCGGAACTGGAACGATTCCTTCGATATGTACCGATGACAACTCCAAGATTTGAGGCTGTTTTTAAATAGAATTGCTCAGGTAAAAATCTGATAGATTAAAAATTCAAAGTGAAAAATCTCCTGCTTTTAGCCACGTAATTACAATAAACGAAGGCTAAAGCAGGAGATTTTTTTGTTATAACTCATAGCATAAAAGTAGGTTTATCCATTTTTTTCTCTTTTGAGACAGACTTTCTTTTCGGTAAAGAGGCTCAGACTTCAGATTTGATGTTTTTGTTGCTGACATTGCCTGTGGATACGTTCCTAGCGGGAATATACAGCTTATCTGGAAAATCTTCAGCAGACGATGAGGTATTCTCTGTGTCTGTTATGAGAGATCTGGAAAAACGTCGCATAACGTTTGGTCTGGAGAGCATAGTTGCTGCGAAAGAAAAAAGAACCGCATCATCCTCCGTTTGCCTGAGAATGATACGGTTCTTTACTGCTTATAGTAGATGGTTGTCGGAGTTTGAATTTAAAAGCATTCTTTCCTTCGGATATGTCTTGACATCCTTTCTCCTTGCCTTTTGCACAGGCAAGTGAAAAGCTCTTACTTCACTTCCTCCAGATACAGTACCCGACTGGAATAATCGCTTTGTTTGTGATAGTCTACGATATGATTATACGGAATTTCCAGCCCGTTCTCCATCAGATATGCTCCGCTGTATGTCTTGCCTTCGAATGCAAGTGGTTGGTTGTCTATCCGGTTCAATTCCGTAATGCGGTAGGTCTTTTCAGGATCGAGTCCCGCCATGGTAACACGCGGCAGATGTTGATTGACGAAGTGTTCGGTCTTCCACCAGTAGAAGGCAGCTTTGTCTTTCTCGGGAGTGACATACATCAGCGAAGCAACGCCCAGATGATCGTAAGGAGAAACCAAACGATAAATATCTCCCAGTTGTACAATCGGACGAATCTTCTTGTAGTCGGCGATAGCCTTGCGGCACAAATCCTTTTCTTCGTCGGTCATGTTTTTAGGCTGAATCTCCATGCCCAGTCGTCCGCTCATGGCCACATCGATACGGTATTTCAGAGGAATGCTGCGGAAAGTCTGATGATTGGGAGCCGCACTGATGTGCGAAGCCATGGCAATGGCAGGGAAGAAATAAGAGGTTCCCCACTGCATATATACACGTTGCAGGGCATCAGTATTATCGCTTACCCAGAACTCATCGAAGTAAGGCAGGTAACCGTAGTTGGCACGACCGCCTCCGCTGGCACAAGCCTGAATGACCAAGTCAGGATATTTGGCGCGGATACGCTGGCATACTTTCTCGAATCCCCGATGATATTCGATATACAGGTGACTCTGATTATCGGCTGTCAGATAATTAGAACCGTGGTTCATGATACTCATATTGGCATCCCACTTGATATAAGCGAGGTCGGGATGCTGTGTCATCAGGTCGTCTACTACCTTGAATACGAAATCCTGTACCTCCGGATTGGCAAGGTCGAGTACAACCTGCGTACCTCCGCGTCCCAGAACCGGATCACGCTGCGGAGCTTTCAATATCCAGTCGGGATGCTTCTCGTATAGTTCGCTGGTAGTATTCGCCATTTCCGGCTCAATCCAAAGACCGAATTTAATGCCGTGTTTCTTGGCATCCCTTATCAAGCCCTCGATACCTTCGGGGAGTTTGTTCTTATCAACCACCCAGTCGCCCAGTGAAGAACTGTCATTCTTGCGCGGATATTTATTGCCGAACCATCCGTCGTCCATGACAAACAGTTCGCCACCCATTGAAGCGATATCGCCCATCATCTGGTCCATGCCCTTCTGGTTGATGTCGAAATATACTCCTTCCCAGCTGTTCAGCAGAATATCGCGTACCTTATTCCCGTGAGCCAGTTTGTACATTCTTCCCCATTTATGGAAATTACGACTTGCTCCGCTCAGTCCTTCGTCGGTGTAGGTCAGGGCAACGGCTGGTGTACGGAATATTTCCTTCTTGGGAAGCGTGTACGACGAGTTCTCTTCATTGATGCCCGCATAGAACTGATGATAGTCGCTGTCGTCGGTATCGATTCTCAACTTGTAGTTGCCCGTATAGCAAAGTGCGGCTCCGATGACCCGCCCTTCGTTTTCCCGGGGAGCTCCGTCGAGCGAGAACATCACTTCGGCATGTGAGGTATGCGAGTTGCGCACTCCATCTTTATTTTTGATGACCATCATACCCGGTTGCAGCGGCTCCTGAATAAGTTGCCCTTCGTTGGCCCACGAACCGGAAAGATGTGAGATCCACACATTGCCCCTGCGCACAGGCAGATAAGCCGATGCAAACTGGGTGAGGCTGACAGGCTTCTTTTCGGAGTGACTGATTTCGGTCCAGGTTTCTATCATGTCTACATTTGTGTAGGCTTTGTAGCATACATCTATATAAAAAGGATAGACTTTGTCTTTCAGGCGGACAGTGGTGAGGGTACTCTGAGCATCTTTGTCCGTATCGACACCGACAATTTCCATTTGGGTTGACATGTTTCCGTCGGCATGTCTGACGGATAATGCTGTTTCACTCGGACAGTTCATGCCGTAGACCGGATAAGCGGTATGGTCACAGTTCTTTGCCCCGTCGATGTTCTGTAAGTCGGTTTCGCTCAGTTTGTTCCCATAATAAAGATACTTCAGTTCTCCGCCAGTCGGTGCATTCAGTACAAGCGATGTGTTTGGAGTAGAAATGCAGATGTTTTGTGCCCACATGTTTCCGGCAAGTAAAGAGAATCCTGCCAGCAGGCAAATTTTGTTTTTTACTTTCATGCTTTTCATTGTTTTGATAAATAGGTTTATACTCTCTATAGCTATGTGCAAAAATAAGCGTTATTTTACGATAAGACTAATACGGTTTTATCTTATTTTGGGCGAATTGTCGTCGGATAAAAAATATTCCTTTAGAAAAGCCGACCAGAATTTGTACAAAAACAAAAATTTTTTGTACAAATTTTCCAAAAACCTCAGCAGGTTTTTTCGGGCAGACGGCAGCGTCTTCTGTTGGCTCTGCCGGTATCTTTACAACGAACGGATGAGGAAGCTATGCCTCCCTTTCGGTAGAACTTTCGGCAGGCACTTTCTAAACTATTGTTTTATTTCGTATCTTTGTACATGGAGGAAAAAGTGCTATGGAAAAACAGATGAATGAACATTTTATAAGGGAAATAACACCTTTATCAGAGAAGGATTGTTTTTATATAGCCGACAGGCATAAGAAAGAGTTTACGTATCCGATGCATTCGCACCGGGAGTTTGAATTAAATTTTGTAGTGCATGCACCGGGGGTACGTCGCATTGTCGGTGATTCGGCAGAGGTGATAGGCGACTATGATCTGGTACTGATTACAAGTCCCGACCTGGAGCATGTGTGGGAACAGAATACCTGTACTTCGTCGGACATTCGTGAAATAACCATTCAGTTTGTTCCTGCCTTCATGAGCGGACTGATCGATACCAATCAGTTCGACATGATTCGTAAGATGCTCGACAAGGCGCAGTACGGGTTATGCTTTCCGATAGATGCTGTAATGAAGGTTTATTCGCTTATCGACCGGTTGCCTGAAATGAAGGGCTTTTATGCCGTAATCCATTTTCTTACGCTGCTTTATGAGTTGTCTTTGTTTACCGATCAGGCACGGACACTGTCAAGCTCGTCGTTCGCAAAGATACAAGTACATTCTGACAGTCGGCGGGTACAGAAAGTGCAGGACTACATAGCGAAACATTATCAGGAAGAAATCAGGTTGGGAAAACTGGCCGACATGGTAGGCATGACGGAGGTTTCTTTCAGCCGTTTCTTCAAGTTGCGTACGGGCAAGAATCTGTCCGACTATATTATCGACCTGCGTCTGGGACACGCCACTCGTCTGCTTGTCGATTCAACGATGGCCGTAGCCGAAATCTGCTATGAGTGTGGGTTTAATAATCTGTCGAATTTCAACCGTATCTTCAAAAAGAAGAAAAACTGCTCTCCGAAGGAGTTTAGAGATAATTACCGGAAAAAACGTACAATTATTTAAAAAATACGCGAGACAATCAAATTGTTTCTTCTCCAGTCTGTTTTGTTTCTGTTTATTAGTAGGTGGGCAGAATATGATAAAAAAGTATAGCTCTATTTCGTAGAACTAGTGTATTTTTGCAATAAAGGATTTGAAAAACATTTGTTAATATAATTAGGAAATACTATGGATCGAAATAAAATGAAAGCATGGATTTTTTCTTTGAAAACCTGTATACTACTTGCCGTGATAGGATGGTGCAGCTATCTTCCTGCATTTGCAGCAGTCGACCGTTTGTTGGTAAAAGGAACCTCTTTGGTCAATGAGCAAGGAGATAAAGTCGTGTTGCGAGGAGTCAGTATGGGATGGCATAACTGGTGGCCTCGTTTTTACAATGCGTCTGTGGTAAAGATGCTGAAAGAAGACTGGCATTGTACCCTGATTCGTGCAGCTATGGGAGTGGAACCTAAAGGAGCTTATCTGAGTGACCGGCAAAAGGCACTGGATTGTGTCACGACAGTGGCGGATGCAGCCATTGCGAATGATATGTATGTCATTATAGACTGGCACAGCCACGGATTGCATACCGAAGAGGCGAAAGCTTTCTTCAAGGAAATGGCTTCTCGTTATAAAGGTATTCCCAATGTGATATACGAGGTGTTTAACGAGCCGATAAACGATTCATGGGAAAATGTAAAAAGCTATGCCGAGGAAATAATAAGTTGTATTCGCGGTATAGACAGTGAAGCACTTATTTTGGTGGGAACTCCCCATTGGGATCAGGATATACATCTGGCGGCCGATAATCCTGTTTCGGACGAATATAATGTAATGTATACACTTCATTTCTATGCGGCAACCCATAAGGCTTGGCTGCGTGAACGTGCCGACTATGCGTTGAAAAAAGGACTTCCGATTTTTGTTTCGGAATGTGCAGGTATGGAAGCCGACGGAGATGGTAAGATAGACCTGCAAGAGTGGAACCAGTGGGTTTCGTGGATGAATGAACATGACATCAGTTGGGCTGCATGGTCTATAGCCGATAAGGATGAAACCTGCTCCATGCTTTATCCTTCTGCACAGGATACGGTTTGGACAGACAAGGATGTGAAAGAGTGGGGACACATTGTAAAACAAGCTTTGCAGGTGAAATAAAAGATCGTTTTTACAATACCTCGTTTCCTTTGAGGTTAAATTCGTTGAGTATATTTCGTATTTAAAAAGGTAAGATTTTATCAGGATAACGGATAAAGGTGGTGGCTATTGTAAAGTAGTCGGCACCTTTGCGTGTGTATAAGAGGTATACTGCCCGTTTAAAGGATCTATAAATAGATGTGAACTATTGGATAAAATTATATCATGTTTGTGTGATGTTTTCCGGTACTTTTGTGTTGTTGAAAATAAATCTAATAGATATGCGAAAACAGAATTTAATTTTATCGATGTTGCTGCTGCTGTTTGCTTTTTCGTGTACTACAACCTCTCAAAAGCAACAGACAAGAGATTTTGTCCAGGTAGAAAACGGTCATTTCGTACGCAATGGTAAACCTTATTATTATGTTGGCACCAATTTTTGGTATGGGGCTATTTTAGGTTCGGAAGGTGAGGGCGGAAACCGTCAGCGCTTGTGCCGTGAACTCGATTCGCTGAAAAGCATGGGTATTGACAATCTGCGTATCTTGGTTGGCTCCGATGGAGAAAGAGGAGTAGCGGCTAAGGTAGAGCCGACCCTTCAGGTTGCCCCCGGTGTTTATAATGATACAATTTTTGCGGGACTGGATTATCTGCTTACTGAAATGTCGAAGCGCGACATGCTGGCAGTACTTTATCTGAATAACTCGTGGGAATGGAGTGGAGGATATGGACAATATCTTCAGTGGGCAGGTTACGGAAAGGCCCCGGCACCCGCTGTCGACGGTTATGCGGCTTACATGAATTTTGCCGCACAATTTGTTTGTTCGGACAGTGCACAAGCTCTTTACGCTAATTATGTGAAAGACGTAATAACTCGTACCAACCGGTATACGAAGGTACGTTATATAGACGATCCTACCATTATGTCGTGGCAGATAGGTAATGAGCCTCGTGCATTTTTGCCTGCGAATAAAGAATGTTTTGCCAACTGGATGAGTAAGGCGGCTGCTTTAATAAAATCGCTTGACCCGAATCATCTCGTGTCTACCGGCAGCGAGGGTAAATGGGGCTGTGAAATGGATCTAGACCTGTTCGAAAAAATTCATGCAGATTCCAATGTCGACTATCTGAATATTCATATTTGGCCTTATAATTGGGGATGGGCTCCGAAGGATAGTTTGCAGGAAAATCTGGAAAAGGCTAAACGGAATTCAAAAGCTTATATCGACGAGCATTTGGTAGTAGCAAAGAAGTATCAGAAACCTTTGGTGATGGAAGAATTCGGATACCCTCGAGACGGGTTCCGTTTCGACAAGTCTTCTCCGGTAATGGCACGTGATGCTTATTACAAATATATATTTGACCTGGTAACGGAACATGCTGCTTCTCATTCATTGTTTGCCGGTTGTAATTTTTGGGGATGGGGCGGTCTGGCTAATCCTTCTACGGAACATGAATACTGGAAGCCGGGCGATGATTACACGGGTGATCCGGCTCAGGAGCAGCAAGGGCTGAATTCGGTTTTCGCTTCGGATAGTAGTACCATTGCTTTGATAAAGCAAGCCAACCAGGAGTTGAATGAAACGAAATGATTTGGTCGCAAATTGAAATTAGATTCAGATAATTTATGAGTTGCCCGTCGTGGATTAAACTATTATCGGTGACGGGCCTCATTAAAAAATAATATACAGTTGTCACAATGAGTAAAGAGGCTATAATGTTTCTGAAAGAATTAGGCTTGTGATGATATACCTGTATGATGTCTTAGTTCCCATTAGTTATTCGTATGAAAGCTGCTTTGTCAAAGGAATTGGTGTCGGATAGCATATTCTTTATTTGTAAGAGGAATTTTTATTCTAAAATATTACCTATGTTTGGTTGACTTTTGGGAAGTAATTGTACATAAAAATATTTGTTTAACCAAAAGAGTATATGGTGGGCATTCAACCTGTGTAAAACAATTTTTCAGAAGATATTATAATGTAAATGATTAATTAAGATTATATCGGATTTATGTATTAATCCTATCTAAATTTGTAATGGTTAATAGCTCTTAAGTATGGAAAAACTGTACGAGATATTGTTGTGAGGAATACTACACAATAGGGTTTATACAGATAGCAAGAGGAAAAATGTTTTAATGGCGTGTAGTCCAAATCTGTTTCTATTGTAAAATATTTGCAGTATAAGTTATGGATAAAATAGTATTATTAACTGTTTTATTTAATTTCTATTTTTGTAGCTGTAGATAGATCTTTATATGTGTGATTTTAAATCTGGTATTATGTAAGAGGAAATATGTTTGTTAGCTTTTGTCGAAATCTAATTGATAAGAATTTATTAATCATAGAAAAATAGTTATGGATAAAAATGTAAGGAAATGCGTGCTGATAGCTGGTGCATTTGCTGCCCTTTCAGTGGGGAATGTACAGCAGGTGTGGGCTTCTGGAGCAAATGCGTCAGAAGTTATGCAACAGGCTAAAAAGCAAATTAAAGGAAAGGTAGTTGATGCTACTGGTGAAACTGTTATTGGTGCTAATGTCCTTGAAAAAGGTACAACAAACGGAGTCATAACCGATTTTGATGGAAACTTTGTTTTGAATGTGTCTCCTGGAGCAACACTTGAAATTTCTTATATCGGCTATGTTACACAAACTATTAAAACTTGAGTTCAACTTATAAATGCAACTTTTTGGGTGCGGATAATAAGCAATAAAAA
>ERZ780119.109-NODE-109-length-20614-cov-3.60582_pt1 | contig 20614 bp, 19 predicted proteins | sample MGYA00433083_ERZ780119 | MGnify/ENA primary metagenome ERZ780119 (study PRJEB29588, sample SAMEA2149557) | human gut metagenome | biome: human gut; feature: human-associated habitat; material: faeces | place: Denmark | collected 2008/2010 ... | reverse complement strand
CCGATTTTGGCTATGGTTCTTCAGTTTATTAATACGAAACTTCTTCAGGTAAAAACAGATGCCGGTGAACAGGATCAGATGCAGAGTTCTATGAAGATGATGAACTACATGATGCCTGTTATGTCAGGATTTTTCTGTCTTTCCTTTGACGTAAGTATTGGTATTTACTGGATTATCGGTAGTTTGTTTAGAATTGTACAAGCTATTTTGATTAACCGCAAAGTTGACAGCATTTCTTTGGATGAATTGATTGAAAAGAATAAGGGTAAAGCAACGAAGAAAAGTGCAAAACGTGAAGCTATGAATCGTCAGATGGAAGAGTATGCGAAAAAGAAAACAGCAGGAATTAAATCTGCATCCGCTTATCAGAATACCGCTGCTTCATCTTCCAAAGAGGAAGAGGTTCAGACTCATGTAAATAAAGATTTTGAATCCGGCAGTATTGCGGGATATGCACACATGCTTTCTGGAAAGAAAGATAAAAAATAGGAGGAATTTAAGATGGAAGAGTGGAAAGAGTTTTCTGCAAAAACAGCAGATGAAGCTTTGACAAATGCTTTAATCCAGATGGAAACAACAAGTGACCAAATTGAATATGAAGTAGTTGAAGAAGAAAAAAGTGGAATTTTAGGTTTGTTTAGTAAACCGGCAGTTATCCGCGTTCGCAAAAAAGAAAATGTAGTTGATACGGTTAAGAACTTTTTAGCAAAAACATTCCAGGCTATGAAATTAGATGTAGAGATTGAAACAGAGTTTGATGAAGTGGAAAATGAAATCCGCATCGAGTTGAAGGGTACTGAGATGGGTATGTTAATCGGAAAACGCGGACAGACTTTGGATTCCCTTCAGTATTTGACTTCTCTTGTTGCAAATAAAAACAAAGATACTTATACGAAGATTAAGATTGATACGGAAAATTATCGTCAGAGAAGAAAAGAAACAATTGAAAATCTGGCGAGAAATGTGGCAAGCAAAGTTAAGAAGACAGGACGTCCTGCTTTCTTAGAGCCGATGAATCCATATGAGAGAAGAATTATTCATGCGGAATTACAGGCTGATAAATATGTGGATACACATAGCGAAGGTGAAGAGCCACATCGTAAAGTGGTTATTACTTTGAATCGGGAATTTGCTTCGGAACTTCCAAGAAGAAATAATTATCGGAGAAGAAACAATAATTATTCCCGTGACCGCAAGAGACCATATCAGGAAAAGAAAGATTGAGAGAAAAGTGTGAAAGGCTGATTCTTAGGATTCAGCCTTTTTTGACAAAGAAAAGGAGTTTTTATGTTTGAGCAGGAGACAATTGCCGCAATTGCTACATCATCGAAAAATGGAAGTATTAGTGTAATTCGAGTGAGCGGAGAAAATTCTTTTTCCATTGTAAGCCGTATTTTTTGTAATGAAAAAGGAACTTTGATTGATTTAAATGAAAAGAAAAGCCACACGATTCAGTATGGTTTTATTTTTGACGGTTCGAAAAAAATAGATGAAGTTCTTGTACTTCTTATGAAGGCTCCAAAAAGTTATACGGCGGAAGATGTAGTAGAAATCCAGTGTCATGGCGGTCACTATATTTGTCAGGTGATTTTGGATTTGTTAGTTCGTCATGGTGTAAGAGTTGCAGAGCCTGGTGAGTTTACAAAACGTGCCTTTTTAAATGGGCGGCTTGATTTGTCACAGGCAGAAGCTGTAATGGATGTAATTCAGTCGAAAAGTGAGTTAGCACTTTCTAATTCGATGAGTCAGTTGAGAGGAAGTATTAAGAATCGAATCCAAAAACTTCGTGAAGTAATATTAGAAGATGTTGCTTATTTGGAAGCTGCACTTGATGATCCGGAACATATTTCTTTGGATTCTTTTGATGAAACAATTGAAGGTCATGTGCGGGCACTGTTAAAGGATACCAATCATTTGCTTGAAAATTGTAATAATGGAAGAATTATGAAAGAAGGAATCCAGACGGTAATTGTTGGAAAACCAAATGTAGGAAAATCCTCTTTATTAAATTGTCTGCTTCGGGAAAACCGTGCAATTGTAACAAATATTCCGGGCACAACAAGAGATACCTTAGAAGAAGATATTGTGATAGAAAATATATTATTGCATTTAATTGATACAGCCGGAATTCGAGAGACAGAAAATGAAATTGAGAGTATTGGTATCAAAAAGACAAAAGAGTCTCTTGAAAAAGCGGATTTTGTAATAATAGTCCTGGATAGCAGCAAAGAATTATCCAAGGAGGATTATGAAATTCTTGATTTATGCAAAAACAGTACAGGAGTTGTTTTAGTAAATAAATCGGATTTGCAACAGACATTGAGTATGCAAGAAATCCGTAATTTGTCAGGAAAAGACGTCATTTCATTTTCCGCTGCAAAGGGAGATGGATTGGATGAACTGGAATCCTATATTAAGAGACAATTTATTGAATCGAAAATAGAAGAAAAAGATGATTTGTATATTACCAATGCCAGACAAAAAGAAGCTTTGGTTCAAACAAAAGACAGTCTGGAAAAAGTATTAGAAAGTATTGAACTTGGTATGCCGGAGGATTTGTATGCGATTGATTTAACAAATGCGTATGAGTCACTTGGTAAAATTATAGGAGAGACACTCGAAGAAGATATCATCAATAAAATCTTTAAAGATTTTTGTATGGGAAAATAAAGGAGAGAAAATTATGACAGAACAATTTGATGCCATCGTAATTGGAGCAGGTCATGCCGGATGCGAGGCTGCTCTTGCATTAGCTCGTCTTTCCTGCAAGACAGCATTGTTTACTGTCAGTGTTGACAGCATTGCAATGATGCCCTGCAATCCAAATGTTGGAGGAACGTCGAAGGGACATTTAGTCAGAGAAATTGATGCATTGGGTGGTGAGATGGGAAAAAATATTGACCGCACATTTATCCAGTCAAAAATGCTTAATCAATCGAAAGGACCTGCCGTACATTCTTTGCGCGCACAGGCAGATAAAAAAGAGTACAGTTATGCAATGCGAAAAGTGATTGAGGAGACAGATGGTGTATCCATCAAGCAGGGTGAAATCACAGATATTATAGTAGAAGATGGAAAAGTATATGGCGTCAAATCTTATACCGGAGCGATTTATCCATGCAAAGTTGTTGTATTATGTACCGGTACTTATTTGAATGCAAGATGTATTACAGGAGAAACTTCTGTTTACACCGGACCAAATGGACTTCAGTCAGCAACGCATCTTACCGATTCATTAAAAAAACTTGGTATTTCTATGCGTCGGTTTAAGACAGGAACACCTGCCCGTATGGATGGAAGAACGATTGATTACAGTAAAATGGAACCTCAATACGGTGATGAAAAAATCGTTCCTTTTTCCTTTGAAAATAAACCGGAAGATTTGGAAAGAGAGCAGGTGAAATGCTGGCTTACTTATACAAATGAAGAAACACATAAAGTAATAAGAGAAAATCTTGACCGCTCACCTTTGTATTCCGGTTATATCAAAGGAACCGGTCCAAGATATTGTCCGTCAATTGAGGATAAGGTTGTTCGGTTTGCAGATAAGAACAGGCACCAAGTATTTATCGAGCCGGAAGGAAATTATACAAATGAAATGTATGTTGGCGGTATGTCAAGTTCTCTGCCGGAAGATGTTCAGGAGAAAATGTACCGCTCGGTACCGGGGCTTGAACATGCAAAGATTGTAAGAAATGCGTATGCAATTGAATATGATTGTTTAGATTCTTTGGAACTTTTACCAACTTTAGAGTTAAAAAAAGTAAAAGGTCTTTTTAGTGCCGGACAGGCAAATGGAAGTTCCGGTTATGAAGAAGCTGCTGCACAGGGACTTGTTGCCGGTATTAATGCTGCAAGAAAATGTTTTGACAAAGAACCAATTATCATTGATCGTTCGCAGGGATATGTTGGTGTTTTGATTGATGACTTAGTTACCAAAGGAACAAATGAGCCATATCGTATGATGACTTCCCGTGCAGAGTACCGCCTTTTGCTTCGTCAAGATAATGCAGATGAACGTCTTACAAAACTCGGTTATGAGATTGGTTTAATTTCAGAGGAGAGATATCAGCATTTTGTAGAAAAAGAAGAACAAATTAAAAAGGAAATTAACCGTGTTCTTCATACGCATGTCGGAAATACCGAGGAAGTGCAGAAATTATTAGATGAGTATGAGAGTACCCGTTTGGTTAGTGGAATCAGTCTTGCAGAATTAATTCGAAGACCGGAATTATCTTATGATAAGTTAGCCCCGATTGACAAGGATCGTCCGGAGCTTTCGGAAGAAGTAAGAGAAGAAGTAAATATTAATTTGAAATATGAAGGATATATCAAGCGCCAGCAAAAACAAGTTGAGCAATTCCATAAGCTGGAGAGTAAGAAGATTCCTTCGGATATTGATTATGAAGATATTAAGAGTCTTCGATTGGAAGCAATTCAAAAGTTATCCGATATTCGCCCAAAATCAGTTGGACAGGCAGCGAGAATCAGTGGTGTTTCTCCATCCGATATTTCCGTGCTTACGGTATACTTAGAACAGTATCATCGAAAGAGGGTGGATTAAATGAGAGATATTTTTAAACAATTTGATATTGAATTGAGTGATCAGCAGGAAAATAAATTAAAAGAATATTACAAAATATTAGTGGAAGAAAATAAAAAAATGAATTTGACATCAATTACAGAATATGAAGATGTCGTTTGGAAACACTTTTTAGATTCCGCTTTAATTATGAAAGATTCTTTATGGAATGGAAAAAATAAAGTATTTGATGTTGGAACCGGTGCTGGTTTTCCGGGAATAGTGTTAGCTATTCTTAATCCGAAAAGCGAATTTGTTTTGCTTGATTCTTTAAATAAAAGAGTAGATTTTTTAAAACAGGTTTGTGATAAACTGAAAATCAACAATGTAACGGCAATTCACGGAAGAGCGGAAACTTACGGACAAAATGAAATGTATCGTAATCAATTTGATTTTGTTGTTTCACGCGCAGTAGCAGAACTTCCAATCCTTATGGAATACTGTGTTCCATTTGCTAAGGTTAATGGATATTTTGTTTCTTACAAAGGAAAGAAACAGGAAGAAGAAGTGAAACTTGCAGAAAATGCTTTTCATGAATTATCGGCTAAGTTTGATCATTTGGACAAGTTTTCTTTAAGAGAAAAAGAGAAAAGATACTTATTATTTATCAGAAAAGTAGAGGAGACGAATAGTAAGTATCCTAGAAAAGAAGGTAAACCAAAGAAAAAACCTCTATAAAAATGTTTCACGTGAAACATTTCACGGATAGGATTTACAGATGTTTCACGTGAAACATGAAAAAATATATAGCCAAACATTATACGAAATGATATAATGTTCTGTAGGATTGCGTGAGCGATAATAAAGATATAAGTTTTATGATTGGAGAAAGATAAGTATGAGCGAAATTATGGCAATTGCAAATCAGAAGGGTGGAGTTGGAAAAACAACGACAACGATAAATTTATCCGCTGCCCTTGCTGAACAAGGAAAAAGGGTTCTTATTATAGATATGGATCCACAGGGAAATACATCTAGTGGACTTGGTATTGATAAGGATGAATTAGAGACAACAGTGTATCAGTTGATGATTGGAGATAATTCATTTGATGAATGTGTTCAGAAAGATGTTTTTGAAAATTTGGATGTTTTAGCGGCTAACGTAAATTTGGCTGGTATTGAAATTGAGACAATGGATATGGAGGACAGAAACTATATTCTTCGTGATATTATTTCAGAAGTGGAAGATAAATATGATTTTATCATTATTGACTGCCCGCCATCTTTGAATACATTGACAATTAACTCTATGACAACGGCAGATTCGGTACTGGTTCCGATTCAGTGTGAATACTATGCATTGGAGGGATTGAGCCAGCTTATTTATACAATCAATCTTGTAAAAGATCGATTGAATCCAAAACTTACGATTAATGGTGTTGTATTTACGATGTATGATGGAAGAACAAATTTGTCCATGCAGGTAATTGAAAATGTAAGAAATAATTTGAACCAGACAATTTACGATACAATTATTCCGAGAGGTGTTCGTCTGGCAGAAGCACCAAGTCACGGACTTCCGATTACACAGTATGATAACCGCTCAACCGGAGCAAAGGCATATATGGCACTTGCAAAGGAAGTAATTGAAAGGAGTGCAAAATAATTATGGCAGTCAAGAGAACAGGTTTGGGTAAAGGACTGGATTCCATGATTCCTCCGAAAGCAACGCAAAGAGCTGTAAAAGAGGACAAGAATACGGTTTCAAAAACCGGAGAAACAATTTTGAAAATTAATGAAGTGGAGCCAAACAAAAAGCAGCCACGTAAATTCTTTAATGAAGAAGCGTTACAGGAATTAAGTGATTCCATTAAGCAGCACGGAATTGTTCAGCCATTGGTAGTAGCAAAGAAAGATGATTATTTTGAAATTATTGCCGGTGAGAGAAGATGGCGTGCGGCAAAATTAGCGGGATTAAAGGAAGTTCCGGTTGTTATTAAAGATTATTCACCGCAGGAAATTATGGAAGTCGCGCTGATTGAAAATATTCAGCGTGAGGACTTGAATCCGGTGGAAGAAGCAAAAGCATATCAAAATTTGATTAAGGAATATAATTTAAAGCAGGAAGAAGTGGCAGAGAGAGTTTCTAAGAGTCGTTCTGCTATTACCAATTCACTTCGTCTGTTAAAATTAAGTGATGATGTGTTGACACTTTTAATGGAAGAAGAAATTTCAAGCGGACATGCAAGAGCACTGCTTGGTCTGGAAGATAATGAAAAACAGCTTGAAATTGCCGAAAAGATTGCAAAAGATCACCTCAGTGTAAGAGAAGTTGAGAAATTAGTGAAAAATATCAATCAGCCGGCAAAGAAAACAAAGAAAAAAGAACTTTCTAATGACTTTTTGTACCATGATATGGAAGAAAAAGTGAAGTTGAAGACAGGAACAAAGGTAAGAATCAATCGAAAGTCCGAGAATAAAGGTAAAATTGAAATTGAGTATTATTCACAGGACGACTTAGAAAAGATTTTGGGATACTTCAAATAAAAGAACATATGTTCACAAGGAGGAAAAAAATGTTTCAGTTTAGTGATTATGGATTAAGTGTTGATGTTGTTTTACTGGGTGCGATTGCAGCAATCCTGATTTTATTGATTCTTTGCCTTATTTTAATAGGAAAGAACAGCTCACTGAGAAAACGATATGATGAGTTTATGCGTGATTCCGATGGAAAAAGTCTGGAAGAAGCATTTCAGAAGAAATTTACCAATATGGATTATATCAATGGCAAAATCAAAGAAGTCGATGAGCATTTGGCTATAATTGACGAAAATCTTTTGAAGACTTATCAGAAGGTAGGCGTGGTAAAATATGATGCGTTTAAAGAAGTTGGCGGAACTTTGAGTTTTGTACTTACTCTTTTGACAAAAGAAAACGATGGATTCATTATGAATTCGATGCATAGTAACAAAGAGGGATGTTACATTTATATTAAAGAAGTAAAATCCGGAGAAGTGTTTGTAACATTGTCGGAAGAAGAACGTCAGTCTTTGGAACAGGCAATGACTGCTGAATAAAGAAAAATGAGGGCAAAAAAAAGCCCTCACCCAGCAGTTGCAGGTCTGCCAAACAAGGACTCGGGAGTACGCCATTGGGGGCTCGAACCCCAGACACCCTGATTAAGAGTCAGGTGCTCTACCAACTGAGCTAATGGCGCTTCATCAATCACGCAAGGAATATTATATAATATTCTATTTCAAAATGCAAGCAATAATTTAAAAAAATTGTATAAACTTGGAGGAATATATGGAGAAAAAAAATAAATGCCTGGAAATTCTGAAAACATTAGTATCGAATATGTGGTATATTGTAGCTTTGGTTGCTATTATTGCCATTATCTTTTTAATGATTGCTAATTGGGGAGTTGTATTAGCAGTTATTGGAAAATTTCTGACTATTTTGATGCCGTTTATATTGGGATTCTTTTTTGCCTGCTTTATTAATCCGCTTGTAAAAAGAGTCCATTCGCTGCTAAATCGAATGAAACCTGGTAAAGGGGCGAAAATTAAGAAAGCATTTAGTGTAATCATCAGTTATGTCGTAGTAATTGGCGTAATCACCGTTTTACTCATTTATATTATTCCTCAGATAAAGGAAAGTATTGGTGAACTCGGGAATACAATTCAAGATGGATATCAGTATATGATTACACACCAGAAGGAATTAAATGAAAAAATTCCGTTTATCGGGCTTGGTGGAGGAATTGAATACATCAAGGAATTTGCATATAAGAAAATTATGAGCAATGGCTCTGAGATTCTTCCTTATGTTTATCATGTTTCATCTTCTTTATTGACGACGTCGTATAATGTATTGATGGGGCTTGTGATTTCCATTTACATTATTTTGGATATGAAAAAGTTAAAAAGAAGTGCAAGAAAAGTTGTATATGCCCTGTCTCCGAAAAAGAAAGAGCAGGAAGTTTGGCAGACAATGAAACAGTGCAGCCACATTTTTAATGGATTTTTGATTGGAAAAATGATTGATTCCCTGATTATCGGAATTCTCTGTCTGATTGCAATGTCCATTTTGAAACTGCCGTATGCGCTGCTTCTCAGTCTGATTGTATGTATTACTAATATGATACCTTATTTCGGACCGATAATTGGTGCAATTCCTGGTGTTATGATTTATCTGTTTATTGATATTCGTTATGCCTTTATCTTTGCTCTTATGATTTTGATTTTGCAGCAGTTTGACGGTCTGTATCTTGGGCCAAAAATTTTGGGTGACCAGACGGGAATTAAGCCTCTTTGGGTTATCTTTGGAATTACAGTTGGCGGTGCCTATTTTGGCGTGATGGGAATGTTCCTTGGTGTACCGGTAGTAGCTGTTATTATGTATCTTTTGCAACTGTTTTTGGATAAAAAGCTGAAAAAGAAAAATATTTCAACCTTTGATTCCAAGTAATCGTTTGATTTCTTCAATGGAGCAGAGGATGCAGTGTATCTTTTTTGAGCATTTTCCATGATTTAATTTTTGACATAATATACGTTTAAAACAAGACATAAAAATAGAACCTTTTTCTTTATTCTATGAAAAAGGTTCTATTATGTTACCAACTAATTAGCGGGAAAGAACAAACCGACAGATTGGTTTTCCTTCTGCGACAAATTTGCTCTCGTACTCAGTCATAATATTGCCTTCCAAAAATTCACTGTGGTGTAAATCATAAGTAAGTTCTTTAATATTCCAAATTGGCGAATTTTCGGCTGTTTCAACTGAAAAATCAAACAAATCCCTATTATCGGTCTTAAACTGGATATAACCATCTGGATTTAAAATTGTATGATAAAGATTTAAAAATCCCTCGCTTGTCAGACGGCGTTTTGAGTGGCGGTCTTTTGGCCATGGGTCTGAAAAATTCAAATAAATCCGGTCTACTTCGTGTTCGGCAAAAATATCAGCCAGATATTTTGCATCAAATCGCAGAAAATACAAATTTGGTTTTTCCTCTGCGGTTTGTTTTTCTAAAGCACGGTACAAAACACTCGAATACATTTCAATGCCGATATAATTGATATCCGGATTTTCGGAAGCTAATGTATGAATAAATTGACCTTTTCCCATGCCGATTTCAATGTGCAAAGGATGATTATTGTGAAACAATTCTGACCATTTTCCTTTATAATCTTCCGGATTCTGAACGACATAGGGACTTGCCGCAATCACTTCTTTTGAACCTTTGATATTTCGTAAACGCATAGTAATCCTCCATATAGTAAACATTTAAATTATAGCATCATAGTACCATAAATCGAAATTATGTCAAATAAGATGTTGGAAAAATTGGTAAAATCGTGTATGATAGAAGTAATAGTATGATTTTTGGAGGCATGAGATGAAAAAAAGATATGCGGCACTTATTTTTTGTGCAATTGGACTTTTATTAGGAAGCGTTACTTCAGAAGCAAAAAAGAAACCATCGGTTACCGCGGAATCCGCAATTGTAATGGATGTTCAGTCGGGTGCGATTTTATATGAAAAGAATATAGACAAGCGTGAGTATCCGGCGAGTATTACGAAAGTAATGACGGCTCTTGTTGCTATTGAAAATTCGTCGTTGTCGGAGACGGTTACTTATTCAAGAAATGCCGTGACAAATTTGGAGTCGGGTGCTTCTAATATTGAAATTCAGCCGGGCGAAAAATTGTCAATGGAAGACAGTTTATATGCCATTCTTCTTATGTCAGCGAACGAAGCTTGTAATGGTGTGGCGGAGCATGTCGCAGGAAGCATTGATAATTTTGTTGCGATGATGAACCAGAAGGCAAAAGAACTCGGATGTACGGGAACTCATTTTGCAAATGCAAACGGTTTGTGGATGTCAAATCATTATACGACGGCACACGATATGGCATTGATTTCACAGGAAGCCTATAAAAATCCTACATTTGCAAAAATTACCGGAACGAAACGCTATATCATTAATAAAACGAAAAAACATGCAAAACGTGATCTTCATAATCATCATGGTATGCTTTATCCAAGTACATTTACCCAATATTTGTACGAATACTGCGTGGGCGGCAAAACAGGATATACATCAAAGTGCCGTTATACGCTTGTAACCTATGCAAAGAAAAATGGAACAACGCTGGTTTCCGTTATTATGCGTGCACCAAATTCCCCTTGGACGGCGCCGGATGCTAATGAGTATACCGATACGACAAGAATTTTGAATTATTGTTTTGAAAATTACAAACGCTATGAAATTGGAACAACGACAGATAATACGGTAAATACAAGTGATTTGTTTACCAAATACAGTTCCTATTATAACCAGCAGTCGGGTCCTTTATCTGTGGAACAGGGAGCAGGGGTTATGCTACCAAAGGGTGTTACTTTGGACAAGGCACAGAAAAAAGTAATTTATTATGACACACCACAGCAGGTTAGTGCGACAAAGAAAGTAATTGGAAAAATTACATATACTTATAATGGAAAAGAAGCGGGTGGTGCTGAGATTTACTATGAAAATGCGAAAAATCCGACTTTAAATGACAGTATAGACATGTCCGAATGGTTTGTGGATGCGGTAGAAAAAGCGAATGAGGCACCTTTCCCATGGAAAAAGGTTTTAACAATCGGTATTCTTGTAGTTGCCGCTCTTGCAATTACTATTTTGATTCTGTGGTGGATGAGAACCCATAAAGAACAGCGCACACGCCGGAATCGATACAAGAGAGAAAAGAAAAATCGAAATATCAATGAAAGAGGATACTATTATCACAAAAAATAGATAGCAAAATAATATTGTGGAGGCATCATGAGAAAGACAAAAATTATTTGCACACTTGGTCCGGCAACTGACAGGGATGGTATTTTGGAACAATGTATCGAAAGTGGTATGAATGTGGCACGCTTGAATTTTTCGCATGGCAGCCATGAAGAACAGCAAAAAAGAATTGACAAGCTGTATGAATTAAGAAAGAAATATCAAAAGCCAATTGCTGCTTTGTTAGATACCAAAGGTCCGGAAATCAGACTTGGTGATTTTAAAGATGGCAAAGTAAATTTGAAGCAGGGACAGAAGTTTTCTCTTGTAACAAATGAAGTGTTAGGAGATGAGACGAAGGCATATGTCACATACAAACAACTTCCGGAAGATGTTGAGCCGGGAACTCGCATTTTGATGGATGACGGGCTGGTGGAAATGATTGTTGAGGCGGTTGACGAAACACAGATTGACTGCGTGGTTGTCGGTGACTGTGAATTGAAAAACCACAAAGGTGTTAATGTGCCGGGACTTCATTTGAATATGCCGTACATGAGTGAAAAAGATAAAAGTGATATTATCTTTGGAATCAATAACCACGTAGATTTTATTGCGGCTTCTTTTGTGCGCACTGTGAAAGATATTGAAGATATCCGCGCTTTTCTGCATGAAAATGGGGGCGATGGAATTCATATCATTGCCAAAATTGAAAACCGTGAGGGCGTTGAAAATATTGATGGAATTATTGCAGCGTCGGATGGCATTATGGTTGCACGTGGTGATATGGGTGTGGAACTGCCGGAAGAAGAAGTTCCTATTTTGCAGAAAATGATTATCGGAAAAGTATACGAAGCAGGCAAGCAGGTAATTACGGCAACGCAGATGCTCGATTCGATGATGAAAAATCCAAGACCGACAAGAGCAGAAGTTGCCGATGTGGCAAATGCAATTTACGATGGCACAAGTGCCATTATGCTTTCAGGTGAAACTGCTGCTGGAAAATATCCGGTGGAATCGGTTCAGACGATGGTGCGGATTGCAAATCGCACGGAAGCGGATATTGATTATGAAAAACGTTTTTATCATGGGGTCCGCCATGAAAAACCGGATGTTACAGAGGCTGTTTGTCATGCAACCTGTACAACGGCATACGATTTGAATGCTTCAGCCATCGTTGCGGTGACAAAATCCGGAAGAACCGCACGAATGATTTCCAGGTACCGCCCGGCATGTCCGGTTCTCGGTGGAACGACGTCGAAGAGAGTCTGGCGTCAGATGGCAATGTCGTGGGGTGTATGTCCGATATTACTGGATGAGAAAACAGATGTATTTGCTTTGTTTGACCATGCGGTAGATAAAGGAAAATGCTCCGGACTTTTGAAATCAGGTGATTTGGCGGTGATTACATCAGGTGTTCCAATCGGAATATCCGGAACGACAAATATGCTTAAGGTTGTGAATGTAGAGTAAAACGAATCTTCTAAAAAAATATTTGATATGCTGGATTTATTTTATGCGAATAAGCATATGTGTGAAAAGATTCAGCACAAGATAAGTTTTAGGGGGTAAGTTTAATGCTGGATTCACGAAAGCGCGAAATTCGTATAAAAGCTGATTATTTTAGGACAAATTGTAAAATTGGCAGATATGGTATCATTAATCTGTTCAAAGAATGTGAAAGAATGGGATATAAATTAGTTAGGTATCCGCTGGGAGAAAATGCAGATCTTGGATTTATGATGAAAAAAGATAACGATATCGTTATCTTTACAAATAGCTGTAGCAGACTTTCTAGAGAAATATTTACACTTGCCCATGAAGTTGGACATGTGATTTTACATTTGAATGATGAAAACACATTTATTGATGATAGTGTAACAATAAATGGGAGAAGTACAGATGAAAAAGAACAGGAGGCAAACTATTTTGCCGCTTGTTTGTTAATGCCATCCGATGATGTTCATAGATTTATTGATTTGGAGATTCAAAATTTTCAGGAATGTGGATTATCGGCAATGGATATTGCCAGAATTATGTCTGAGTTTAATGTTAGTTTTGATATGGCATTAAATCGATTGGAAAGCCTAGGTGTGATTAATACAGACCAAAAGATGCGGCTTGATAATATTAAGACAGAGATGAAAGTTGGAAATTTACTTCGCGCGGTTGGTGGTAATAGCAAGCTGAATGAGCCTAGCGAAGTAATTGATATACCGTATGAGTATATTGATTATGTTATCTATAATTATAATCATAATGCAGTTCCAAAAGAAACATTGGAGCGCGTGCTCGCTTATTATAAACTTGTCATAGATGATGTAAGTGACAAAATTGTTGAGTTCTCTGATGACGATGATGATTTGATAGGAGGAATAGACGATTGAGAGCCTCTTTAGATACAAATGTTATTATCCATTTCTATAAGGCTGGTCTTGAGAATATTTTGTTTAATTTCTTTGATGAAGGGGTATTTATCTACGAGCAGATTCGCAATATTGAATTATATACAGATCAGAAGTTGAAGGATTTACAGATATATAAGATTTTTGAATATAATTTTTCGGAAAATAGAAACCTGTATGGTACTGGTGATTTGGGTGAAGTATATGCGATATCATTAGCGCAAACCCTCGGTGCATACTCATTGGTAACTGATGATACAAAGCAGGGTGGACCGTATATGTCATTATTACAATTTGAAGATAATGTAATGACATTTACTTTTGCTGATGTTTTGATATTACGCTATTTGGTTGGCGATGCTGATGAAAATCAAACAGTGAATGACTTTAACATGATTAATAACTCATCAAGTTTGAATTGGTCTTTTAAGAGTCAAGTGAGTAAGTTTATCAAAAGATTTCTCAAAGATCCATATAGAAATGAAGACAAAGAATGGATTTTAGACTTAACTGCGAAAAAAGGATTTAGTATTAAAGTAAAGTTGGAAGCATTAAGTAAGTTATTGTGATTGATGTAAAATGCTATTCCTAACAAAGAAGTCACAAAACATATTTGACAAAATACAAAAATAATCATATACTAACGATAAGTAAAAAATGTATTTACTTCTTGAAAGTGGGTGACAATATGTTATATGATTATTTAGTTAACAATTATGAAAAAGGCGAACCAATTTTTCTCATGGATATTGTTATTAAAGGAATGACAGAGGAAAATATAAGGTATCATTTAAAAAAAATGACAGATGAAGGGATAATTGACCGATTTGATTCAGGAATTTACTATATTCCTAGGATTAATATTTTTGGTGAAAAATCTACTATTTCTGCTGAGACAGTTGCGCTTCATAAATATGTTTATCGTAGGGGAAAGAGAGTTGGTTTTTATTCAGGCTACACTCTTGCAAACCGGCTTGGGTTATCAACTCAAGTACCAATTAAGGAGGAGATTACTAGTAATTACGCACCTGCACAGGTTAGAGAAGTTAGCATTAAAAATCAAAAATATTTGATTCGAAGACCTGCGGTTACAATTACGGAGGAAAATGCATATGTTCTTCAATTACTTGATTGTTTGAAGGATATTGATAAATCAGCAGAGGAAGATATGGAAAAATGTGGAAAGATTTTGACAAACTATGTTAATGAACACAGAATTACAAGAGAGCAGGTGGATAAGTTATTGGCATATTATCCATTGAAAATCTATAAAGCAATTTATGAAACAGGGGTGAAATATGTATCTGCATGAAGATAAAGAAACATTTAAAGAAATTATTGAACAAGTGTCAGATGATACAGGGCGTACTGCGATTGTGATAGAGAAAGATTATTATGTTACAATGATATTGCGATTGTTATCACAAAAACTTTCAAATGTAGTATTTAAGGGTGGAACTTCGTTATCAAAGGGCTTTAAGGCAATTAACCGTTTTTCTGAGGATATTGATATTACATTTGATGAACATATTGGAGAAGCACGTAGAAAGAAATTAAAACATGTTGTTTTAAAAGGTATTAGCGAGGAACTTTGTATGCCAATTTCTAATTGGAATGATACAGAGAGTGATAAAGATTATAATGCGTATTTATTTACATATCAATCGGTATGGAAAATTGAGGGTGATAGAATGTTGCCATCGGTGAAACTTGAGACGGCACTTGGTTCATATGCGTTTCCAACAAAAATTGTACCTATTAATAGTTATATCGGAGACTATTTTATAAAAAAAGAAAGAGCAGATTTTGCAAATCGGTTTATGTTGGATGTTTTTAATATGAAATTGCAGTCTATTGAACGTACTTATATTGATAAGATATTTGCTTTATGTGATTATTATGTTCAAGGAAAGTCAAAGCGATATTCTAGACATTTGTACGATATTTATAAATTAACGAATAAAATTGATGTGGCAAATGCGCTTTCAAATCTCTATAATGAAATTAAGGTACATCGTAAACAAATGAAGAATTGTCAATCTGCGCAGGATGGTGAGGATGTTTCAGGATTAATTAATGCATTTTGTGATGAGGATTTTTATAAGAATGATTATCAGGAAATAACAAATTATTTTTCAGACGATTATGTTGCATATGAAGATACAATAAAACAAATGAGAAAATTGGCAAAGATGATAAAAGAAGTCACTTGATAAATAAACTCCCCCTTCGTTGTCATAACAACGTATATTTTCCTATTATTATACTATATTAACTGGTATACTAATATCACAAATATACAGGAGGAAATAAAAATGGCAGGAATAAAAAATATGGATATGGCGAAGGTTTTAGTTTTAAAGGATGAAGTAGTTTACCAGCCAGGACAAGTAGTATCAAAGACATTAGCGCAGAATGAGCATTTGAGTGTAACTTTATTTGCATTTGATAAGGGCGAGGAAATCAGTACACATGAATCAGGCGGTGATGCCTTTGTTACTTGTCTTGATGGCGTTGGCAAAATCACAATTGATGGTGTTGATTATGAACTTCATGAAGGGGAGTCTATTGTTATGCCGGCAAAACACCCTCATGCAGTATTTGGAAAAGAGCAGTTTAAAATGTTGTTAGTTGTAGTTTTTTAATTAAGGAGATTTACCATGCCATTTCAGTACAAGGTATCAGAAGATAAAAAAGTCCGTGTCATTATTGACACGGATGCTGCCTGTGAGGCAGACGACCCATTTGCAATTGCCCACGCGTTGATGTGCCAGAAGTTTGACGTGAGGGCAATTTTTGCTGAGCAGTTTAATCGAGAGGGGAGTACGCGACAGAGTTACGAAGAAATTTTGACGGTTTTGCGTGCAATGAAAAAAGAAGTTCCCGTTTTTATGGGAGAGGAAACAAAAATTTCTGAGAAAAAACAAGGCGAGGAAGTTTCACCTGCGGCTGACTTTTTGATTGAAGAAGCAATGAGGGTGGATGAAAAACCATTGTTTGTGCTATGCATTGGGGCGATTACCAATGTGGCGAGTGCGATGATGAAAAAGAAGGAAATTGCAAAACACATGACGATTGTGTGGATTGGTGGACAGGGGCATGCGTACAGCACGCCTGAAGTGCGTGAGTTCAATGCGGGAAATGATGTTGAGGCGATTAACTACGTGTTAAACAGTGGTGTGAATTTTTGGCAGATTCCAAATGATGTGTATGGAAAAATGAGAATTAGTCTTGCTGAGATTGAGAGACGGATTGCGCCATGCGGAGAAATTGGAAGACATTTATTTGAAAATATGGAAACATATAATCATTCGGAACATGCGGGATGGACAGCAGGGGAGAGCTGGACATTAGGTGATTCGCCGGCGGTTGGTGTGGTGCTTGATCCGGATTGTGGATTTTATCATGAAACTGAGGCGCCGATTGTACTTGATGACACGACCAATAAATTTGAAAAAGGAAGACCGAAAATTCGGGTGTATACATCGGTGGATTCGCGGTTTATTCTGGAAGATTTTATTGCGAAACTGGAAGTTTTATATGGAAAGGGTTTCGATACAAAATAGATACATAAAAGATGTATGATAGCAGGTGGTAAGGAGGATGTAAATGACAAAAACAACCAAATCTATAAAATAGACACATTTACATAAAATATCCGCCTATTACTTTTTTTCATGGCAGATTATAATTATTGTGTCGGGGGGTGAAAGAATGCTTCGAATGGAAATTGCGCTTATTATCATTTTAGGATTTATTGCGTATATGTATTATTCGGCAGAGAGAAAACATACGAAACTGCACCGGACATTTTCTGTTTTGCTGCTGGTTGTAATCGTTCATCTTGTTTTTGATGCGGTAACGATTTATACGGTAAATCATTTGGAGCAGGTGCCAATCGCAGTAAACGATGCATTTCACCGGGTGTTTGTCGGAACGATGGCAGGTGTTTTGTACTTGTTTTACCGGTACATTGCTGCTGTTGTGGAGGAAGAGACCAAGAAAAAAATGATTTTTGACTGGCCGGCGAAAATCTTTTTGATTGTGTTGGAAATCATTGCACTTGTTTTTCCGATTGCATACATACAAACGCCAAATGGAAACTATTCGGCAGGTGCTTATGTGATTGCCAGTTATGGCGGAGTCGCGATTTATCTGGCACTGTGCGCAGGAATTTTAATCTGGAACTGGAAGCAGATTGATCCGAAGAAAAAGTTTGCGATTGGAGTAGCACTTTTGGTTGAATTTTTGGTGTGCGGCTTGCAGGGGGCATATCCAACGTGGCTAATCAGTGGAATGGGAATTACATTGATGACGTTGTCCTTTTATCTGACTTTGGAAAATCCGGATATACTCAGGGCTGAATTGACGGAGCAGAAAATGTCGATGCTGTATTTGAAAAGTCAGGTAAATCCACATTTTCTTTATAACACACTCGACACAATACGAATTCAGGCGCAGCTTAACGGGGATAAAAAAGTGGCGGATTTGTTGATGCGGCTGGTCGATTTTTTCCGCATTAGCGTAAAAGTGGACAGACAGATGGTAGCACTGGATGATGAGCTGGAATTGTTAGAAGCTTATATGGATTTGATGTGTTACCGATATCCGAATCTTCATTGTGAATACGATATAGACCCGGATTTGGGAGGAAGTCTTGTTCCGAATTTTATTTTACAGCCACTTGTTGAAAATAGTTTGCTGCACGGCTTGAAAAACAAAGGGTACCGGGGGGAGGTTGTCATTACGGCAAAAAAAGAGGGGAATGCAATCGAAATCCTGATTCGCGACAGCGGAAGTGGATTTACGGATGGCAGGAAAGATATCATTGATGAGATGCTTCTTCACTACGATAAGAAGCAAGCAAAACTAGAGGGAAACAGCACTGGTATTTTAAATGTGCAAAAAAGAATCAAATTGCTGTGTGGTCCAAAGTATGGACTCAGTTATATGGAAAATGAAACCGGCGGAGTGACGGCACGATTACTGCTGCCGCATGAGGAGGACGCAAAATGAAAAAACTGCGAGTGCTGCTGGTCGATGACGAGATAATGATTCGGGAAGGGTTTAAAAAGTTGTTTGACTGGGAAGCCCATGAGTGTGTCGTTGTCGGCGAGGCAGCGGATGGAATGGAAGCAATTACAAAAATTGATGAGGAGCAGCCTGATATTGTGATTATGGATATTAATATTCCGATTATTAACGGCCTGAAAGTGATTCAGTTAAGCCGGGTGAAATATCCGTCCATGGCTTTTGTGATTGTTTCCGGTTACGATGATTTTTCATATTGCAGGGAGGCTCTGCGGCTGCAGATTACGGACTATATTTTGAAGCCGGTCAATTACGAGGAATTTGGCTCTTGTATTGACCGGTTGAAAATTAGTCTCTATAATAACGAAGTAAAGGAAAAATCGGTTGTGAAAAAAGAACGTGTCATAACCGGAATTACAAAATATATGCAGGAACATCTTTCGGAAGACGTTAGTTTGCATATTCTTTCGGAAGAATTTCATTTAAATTCGCAGTACATAGGAGTAAATTTTCTGACATACCTTACAAACATTCGGATGGAGCACGCAAAAAAACTGCTGCTTTCGACTTCACTTTCAATTGCGGAAGTTTCAGAGCAGTCCGGTTATGGTGATTACCGCGTGTTTACGAAAGTATTTAAGAAATCAGAGGGAATTACACCATCGCAGTACCGGCGTGACTTCCTTTCCCAATAATTATAAGGAGTGAAAGAAAATGTTAAGAATAGAGAATTTGACAAAAACGTATGGTGAAAAAAGGGCAGTAGATAATCTTTCCCTTCATATTGCGCCGGGTGAAATTTATGGTTTTATCGGTCACAATGGAGCGGGAAAAACGACAACACTGAAAGCGGTTGTCGGGATTCTTCAATTTGATAAAGGCGAAGTTTTCATTAAAGGAGAATCCGTCCGCAAAAATCCGCTTGCCTGCAAACAAAAAATTGCTTATATTCCGGATAATCCGGATTTGTATGAATTTATGACAGGAATCAAATTCTTAAATTTTATTGCGGATATTTTTGGTGTGCCGGAAGAAAAACGGCAGGAGAGAATCCGCAAGTATGCTGATTTGTTTGAGATGACAGAAAATCTTGCGCAGCCGATTGCTTCCTACTCACATGGTATGAAGCAAAAACTTGCGATTATATCTGCGTGGATTCATGAGCCAAAGTTAATTATAATGGATGAGCCGTTTGTCGGACTTGACCCGAAAGCAGCACACATTTTAAAACAGATGATGCGTGAGATATGTGATGAGGGAGGTGCTATCTTTTTCTCCACACACGTACTGGAAGTGGCAGAAAAATTGTGTGACAAAGTGGCGATTATCCGTAATGGACAATTGATTCAATCCGGTACCATGCAGGAAGTAAAGGGTGACGACAGCTTAGAAGAGGTATTTTTGGAATTGGAGGGAGAATGATGTTTCATATACTTTTGAAAAAACAGATGACAGAAATTTTCCGTGCCTATTTTTATGATGCCAAAAAGAACAAAAAACGATCGGTTTTTTCTACCGTTTTGTTCTTTGGGTTTTTCATTATTCTTATGGTTGGTATTGTGGGAGGAATGTTTGCTTATTTGGCAGATTCTTTATGCAAACCATTTGCCATGGTAAATATGAAATGGCTGTATTTTCTTATTATGGGAATGATTGCAATTGCACTTGGCACATTCGGAAGTGTGTTTAATACCTATTCCGGTTTGTATTTGTCAAAGGATAATGATTTATTGTTGTCCATGCCAATTCCTATCCGGAGTATCTTGACGATAAGGCTTGCCAGTGTGTATTTAATGGGGCTCATGTATTCGGCAATTGTGATGCTGCCGGCAGTTATTGTTTACTGGATTGAAGTTGAGGGAACACCTTTGACAATTGTTG